>Ga0080006_1148358_pt1 | contig 252589 bp, 250 predicted proteins | sample RS3BMetagenome_FD_69209 | JGI IMG/M metagenome (GOLD analysis project Ga0080006, IMG submission 69209) | Ferric oxide microbial mat and aquatic microbial communities from Rainbow Spring, Yellowstone National Park, USA - RS3B (SPADES... ...
GTGTCCTCCGTTCTCGCTGGTCTGGTAACCGCAAGAATCGGGGGGCACGGGGCCCCAGTGGTGGATGCCTATGGGCGGGTCACCGGTCTGGCACCGCCCCACGCCTCAACGCGAAGAGCCACTTTAGATCTATGGATGAGAAGGTTGCAGGTCTGAATCCTGCCGAGCGCACACACTGCTGAGCGCACCAAAAATTCCAGGTAGAAGGCCATGGACAGCGGGACCTCTGCCGCCAGCGATCACCCGGACAGCGTCCCGGTGGTGCCACCGGCAAACAGCCTGGTCTCGATGCCCCCGGAAAGAGTCCGTACGGGTCTGCGGTCGGCACCGGAGGAGGACCGACGCGTGCTGGGTGGTGGTCCGGAGGCCGGTGTGGCCGGGGACCTCCCTGGGTGCACTGAGGTCCACCCATTCCCTCTGCATCCGCACGCCAGCGGTGAGACACGGCTCGGGAGAGCTGGTTGACCCTTCGGTCCCCTGCTTGCCCCAGCCCGTCAACCACTTGGTGAACGGATCCGGGTCGACCGGGAGACCCCGGCCAGGGTCTCCTCGGCATGTGGGGATGCAGACTCGGTTCGCACGTCCGCCCGAGGCGGTTGGATCTGCTTGTTCCAATTCGGTGACAGGGTGTGTCCACCTGGTTCCGACGGACCAGCGTGGAAGGATCACCTGGTGATCCAGGTGGAGACACGCGCAGTGGACGGAGCACAGGGCCCACCCGCGACACTGGTGGGCGATCCGGACGTCGTCCGCCAGTGGACACTTCGCCTCGGCCTCGGCCTCCTCGCGTTGCAAGGCGTGTTCCTCGTCGGGATGTCCGTGGTGTTCTATCGGCGTTTCACCCTCGGCATCGACTTCGGGATCTTCAGCCAGGCCTGGACTCAGATCGGCACCGGGCATCTCGATCCTGTCTCGACGATCAACGGATTCCCCTACCTGAAGAGCCACTTCGAGCTACTGATGTGGCCGCTGGCTCTGCTCCACCTGGTCGTGCACTCGGCCATCGTCCTCCTGTTCGTGCAGGACGTCGCTCTCATGGGAACCGCCATGGTCGTGCTGCTGTGGGTCACGGCGTTGCTCCGGCGTTCGGGAGCGGGCACGTCGTGGACGGTGGCTGTCACCGCCGGAACAGTCGCCCTGCTGCTGATCGACCCGATTGTGTATGCCACCGCCGCGGAGGACTTCCACTTCGAGCCCCTGGCGACATGGTTCGTGGTCCTGGCCGCATACGACCTCTGGTCCGGTCGGACGGCGAGGATGTGGGTCTGGTCGTCACTCTGCCTCCTGTGCGGCGACATCGGTGGGCTCTACGTGCTCGGTCTTGGTCTCACCGGGATCGTGGCCGCCCGCGGAAGCCGTTACCGGTCACTCGCGCTGTTCGCGGCGGGCGCCGCGTGGGTGGGCATCATCTCGGCACTCGGTGCCAACGCCGGCTCCGACATCTCGACCGGGTACGCCTACCTCGCCGGGCGTCAGTCGCTGCCCTCCGGATCCCATGGTCTCGCTCTGGTGGCGAAGGGCGCCATCGGCCATCCCTACCGCGCGTGGGACGTGCTGTGGCCACGGTGGGGCACCATCCTTCGCTACCTCGAAGCCGGGGGCGGGATCGGGGTCCTGACTCCGTGGGGCTTCGGCGTCCCACTGGTGGCCCTCAGCGCGTCCGGACTGCAGGCATCCGGCGTCTTCGTCAGCATCCCGTTCCAGAACATCGTGGTCGTGCCGTTCGCGACCTTCGGCACGGCATGGCTCGTCGTGTGGATCGCGACGCGCTGGCGTCGTCGGCTGGGGGTAGCCCTGGCCTCGATCGTCGGGATCTTCGCGTTGGTGGCCGGGGGCGCGGAGGCCGTCCAGCAGCTCCCGACCGCCTGGACTTTCAACGCGTCGGCAGGCTTGAACGATGCCCGCCAATCGGCGGCCCTCGGGCGGGCGCTGTCCGCCACGCCGAGCGACGCCGAGGTCGTGGCTTCCGTACCGGTCATCGGGCGTTTCGGCCAGCGGCCGTTCCTCTACACCCTGGTCGACGCCGCCGTGCACACCACTGCGCCGGTACCCGTGCACGCCGGCACCGTGGTGATCGTCATCGACGGCTCCGCCGCCCCGCAACTGTTGCCTCCTTTCATCGCCACCGAGTTGCAGAACGACCTGGTTGCTGGTGGCGGGCGGGTAGTCGTCGACGACTCGGGGGTCGTGGCCATCGTGTGGCATCCGGCGCCGGGCACGGGGGGACTGCAGCTACCCTGAACGAGGGAGCCGGCGCGTCGCACGGTCCTCCGTGCTGATCCACTTCGCCCTCGGCCTGCACTGTTGATCCGGGTGCCGAGCGCAGTGTCCTCCCGGGTGCTCTCCACCGCCCGGGCCACTCCGTGGTCATGGTGCCCGCCGGCCGCGGCGAGCTCCTCCGAGCCCGACGTCGACCCGGTCGCCCTCATCCTCCGATGACCTTGCGCCACCGTGCCCACGCACGGCACCTCGAGGGTCAGGAGAGCGCGGACGACATCGACGCCCTGTCGAGCGGGGACACCCGGCAGCTCCAGCCTCAGGGACGCACGTCTCGGATCCAGTGCTGTGCTCCGGCCCGGATGGCATCCCACGGGCTACCCGGCGGAGGGGTGCAGGAGAGATCGAGTTCGCTCATCGCCTCCACCGTCCAGGGCCTGACGACCACGCTGACCTACACGTTCAGCGAGCAGCAGCGTACCGGCGTCGCCGTCAACCAGTAGCGGTGCCGCATGACACACCCCACCCGTCCTGCTGGTCGGGTCGGGTCTCGTACCTCCGCTCGCCAGCGCGGCGAGCGTGAAGGGGACCACCACCGGGACCTCCGCGGTGTCGGCGGGTACCTGGGGCGTGACCGCCAAGGTGACCTCGATGGTGTTCACCGTGAATACCGACAGGAGTTCCAAGATCACCACCACCGGGGCGATCGGGCCGATGGCCGAGCCGTACTCGGTGACGGGCCCACCACGAGGCTGTGGGCACCCACCTTCCGGGTGTTCCAGTGCGCCGTCGCCTGGAGGGCCAGCCTGTGCTCGGTCGGTCTCGGCACCCAGGTCGGTGGCACCCTGGGCACCAACTCGACCAACTCGACCAACTCGACCACGTCGAGGACGGTCCTGGTCTCCGCGGGTGCGGTGTACCTCCAGGTGGAGCCACTGCTGGACGCGACGTCGACGACTGTGACCCTGTCGGCCAGCATCACCTCGCCCGGCCGGCTGCGGGCTGCGGTCACGACCGATCACCAGCCCGGGCGGACCGTCGCCGTGGACCGCCGGCACATCCGGAGCCGGAGTCGGCCGCTCAGTTCCGCACACGGTCGACGCGTTGCCTCATACTGTGCAGCAGGAGCCCTCACCCGGGGGCGGGCCGACATCGGTGCCACGACGATCGTCGCGTCCTCCCGAATCGCAGCACCACCAAGAGAGAGAGTCCGACATGTCCTCAACCCAGCCCGGAAGTTCGGCCACCGATACCGCGGCGCTCATCCTCCGATGGACGCTCGGCCCCATGATGATGGCGCACGGGCTCAACAAGGTGTTCGGACCTGACGGTCTGGACGGCACCACCCGGTACTTCGACTACCTCGGGTTGCAGCCCGCCAACGTGCACGCCCGCGTGGCCGCCACCACCGAGATCGGCACCGGTGCCCTGCTCACGGTCGGCGCCGCCACGCCGCTCGCCTCGGCCGGTGTCATCGGCATCATGGCGGTGGCCTCGGCGACCGACCACAAGGGGAAGGGATTCTTCGTGTTCAAGGGGGGCTGGGAGTACGTCGGCGTCGTCGGCGCCACAGCCGCCGCTCTCTCCGCCCTGGGTCCGGGCCGGTTCTCGGTCGACGGTGCACGGGGCAAGGGGCGCGGAGGTCTCAAGGCGGCGCTGTGCTCCGTGGTGCTCGGGGTCGGCGCCGCGGTCGGGATGCTGGCGGTCAGCCGGAAGCCGCCGGCGCAGCCCGCCGGCGCCGGGTCCGATGAGGAGACCGGCACCGACGCCTGACCCCGGGTGCCACCCGCAGCATCGTCGTCCCCCTCCCGGTGGCAGTGGACACCGCCCGTCGGCGTGCGGTCGGTCAGTCGGGGATCACGACGGCGCGACCCCGCAGGGTGCCCGCCTCCATGGCCTCGTAGGCCTCGGCCACGCGGTCGAGGGGGAACCGGTCGACGTCGGATCGGATGCGGCCGTCGTCGGCCAGGGCGATCACGTCCAGGGTGTCGGCGATGGTCGGTGCCTGGAACGTGAACACCTCCCCGTCCTTGGGCAGCACGTTGTAGAGGGCTGCCGTGCCCAGGTCGCCGAGGCCGGCGCCCACCAGCGCGAAGACCCCGCCCTTCCGGGTGGACCGGAGTCCGGCCTTGATCGTCGGACCGATGCCGACGAAGTCGAACACGGCATCGGCGCCGTCGCCTTCGATCGCCAGCACCTGTCCCACCGTCTCGCGGGTGACCCCGTCGATGGTCACGTGGGCGCCGAGCTCGGTGGCGTAGGCCCGGCGGGCGGCCACCGGATCGATGGCCACCACGCGTGCGGCGGTCAGGGCCACCAGATGCTGCACGGCGTAGCTGCCCAGACCTCCCGCACCGAGTACGACGACGGTACCGCCCGGCCGGATGCGCGGGAGCGCCCGCTTGACGGCGTGGTAGCTGGTGGCCCCGGCATCGGTGAGCGGACCGGCGACCACCGGGTCGAGCGTGGGCAGCTTCACCAGTTCGCGGGCACTCGACACCAGGACGAAGCTGGCGAGGCCACCGTCCGACCCGTAGCCCCGACCCGCCAGCGAGTCGGGGCAGTTGTTGTCCTCGCCCCGCACGCACCAGCGGCAGTGGCCGCACGACCGGGGACTGATGACCGCCACCGGATCACCTTCGGAGAGCCCGGTGACCCCCGATCCGAGGGCGGCCACCCGTCCACCGATCTCGTGGCCCAGGGTGAACGGCACCCGCCAACCGATCGACTCGCCGATGGCGGCGGGCATCCGGCTCATCATGGCATCGGAGTGGCAGAGGCCGTTGGCGGCGACGGCCACGACGACCTGCCCCGGTCCGGGCTCGGGCACCGGGGCGTCGACGAGCTCCGGCGGGCGCTCCCATTCGACCACCCGATAGGCCTTCATCGTCTCTCCCATGGCGCCGAGTCTGACATCCGACGCCGGTGGGTGCCGTCGGATCCACCTCGGGGTGCCGGACGTCCGGGTCCCGTCGCCCGTAGGTTTGCGCCCATGCAACCAGCGGATCCGACACCTCCGTTCGGTCCCGGATCGGTCTCGATCCGGCTCTACCCGCACAACGAGCTGGCGGCGGACGGCATCGTGCGCGAGCTCTGCGGACAGGCCGCCCTCGCCCTGCGATCGGGGTTCGACGGGGTCATGACGAGTGAGCACCACGGGGGGTTCGCGGGCTACCTGGCCCAGCCGCTCCAGACGGCCACGTTCGTGCTGGAGGAGAACGCCGCCGGCTGGGTGGCGGCGGCGCCGTTGCTGCTGCCGTTGCGGCCGACCGTCCTCGTCGCGGAGGAGGTGGCCTGGCTCCAGGCCCGCCACCCGGGCCGCGTCGGACTCGGCGTCGCCATCGGTGCGCTCCCGCTCGACTTCAGCGCCGCCGGGGTCGACGCGGACGACGCCGTGCGCAGCTTCGGATCCGAGCTCCCCCGGTTGGTCGCCATGCTGCGTGGCGAGCGACTGGATCCGGTGGGAGGCGATCCTGCCCTGCGGGCCTGTCGTGACCATCCGGTGCCGGTCCTCAGCGCGGCCGTGTCGTCCGGTGCCGCCCGGCGGGCCGCCCGTTCCGGTGCGGGGATCCTGCTCGAGGGGATGTCCGACGCCGGCCGTCTGGCCCGGGTGACCGAGGCGTTCCACGAGGCCGGGGGCACCGGCTCCAAGGTCCTCATCCGGCGGGTCTGGTTGGGTGCCGTCCCCGGGGAACTGGTCCGGCGCCAGCGTGCGGTGTACGACAGCTATGCCGGGGCCGCCGGGTCGTTCGGGGCTGACGAGACGATCGCATCGCACGACGTGACCGAGATCGTCGACCGGCTCGGTGACGTGGTGCGGACCACCGGCGCGGATGCGCTGAACCTGCGTGTCCAGCTCCCCGGGATGGCGCCGGAGGCGGTGCGTGAGCAGATCGAGGCAGTCGGGACCGAGGTGGTCGACCGGGTGCGGGCGGTGTGGCCCGTCCGGTGAGCACAGCACCCACGGAGGTGGGCACGGTCCGGGTCGGGGCTCCGATCACGGGTTGCCGCGCCGTCCGACCGCGGCGTCGGTGCTCGACCTGCCAGACTGGGAGAGGAAGCGGCCGACCTGCCCGGCGTGGGGGTGGGTCCGGGAGAAGGGCGACCCTGTGTCCGGTGTGTACCTGGTGACGGACAGTTCGTCCGATCTCACCGATGACGACGTCGGGTCCTTCGACATCGAGGTCGTCCCGTTGTCGATCCGTTTCGGGGACGACGAGTTCACCGACCGGCGTGACCTGGGCATCGACGAGTTCTACCGACGGATGGCCGATGCCGACGACCTGCCCCAGACGGCGTGCCCCTCGCCGGGAGCCTTTGCCGAGGCGTTCCAGCGGGCGGTCGACGCCGGTGCGGACGCGGTCGTGTGCATCACCATCTCGGGTGCGTTGTCGAACACACTGCAGTCCGCCCAGACCGCGGCGTCGGGATTCGACGGTCGGTTCCCGGTCCACGTCATCGACTCCGCATCGGTGTCGAGCGGCCTGGGGACCTTGGTGCTCGAAGCGGCCCGGACGGCCCGGGAGGGGTCGGACCTCGACGCGGTTCTGGCGGGTGTCGCCGCCATGATCCCGCGGACGCACGTCTTCGCCGCCCTCAACACCCTGGAGAACCTGAGGAAGGGTGGGCGCATCGGTGGAGCCAAGGCGATGGTCGGCTCGATGCTGTCCATCAAGCCGCTGATCGACATCACCGGAGGGACCGTCAGCGAAGCGGGGAAGGCACGCACCCGCAAGAAGGCCATGCAGATGCTCTACGACCAGATGCTCAGGGCCGGTTCGATCCTCCACGTGGCGGTCATGCACGGTGAGGCGCCCGACGTGGAGGAGTTCCTCGACCTCATCGCCCCGAGTTTCCCCCGCGACAAGATCCGCCTCGGCGTCCTGGGTGCCGTCATCGGTGCCCACGGAGGAGCGGAGATCCTCGGAGCGAGTTGGGTCGACGCCAGCTGACCCCGCCCGGTCGGGTTGGCGCGCTGGTGCCGGCCGCCGTCGCACTCCTCGCCGCCGTCTCGGCCGCAGTCGTGGTGCTGCCCACCGGGCCGGCGTCGGCGGATGCGCCACCGGCGGGATGGGCCCGCCCGCACCTGGTCGGTCTCCCGACGGGGTGGACGGAGACCTGGTCGACGGGACCCCTGGGCGATGCCGGTCATCCGATCGCGCTTTCCTCGCCGGTACCGGCCGACCTCGACGGACAGGCGTCGATCGTCGTCGGCGACCGGGCGGGAACCCTCTTCGCCTACCACCTGGCCGGCTCGTCGCCGACCGGTACCCCGGCGGTGGGCTGGCCCGTCACCGTCGGCTCGGGTCCCGTCGACTCCACGCCGTCCATCGCCACCGGTGCCGGGGGCTTCTCGACGGTGTTCGTCGGCTCGGGGGACGACCAGGACCCCGTCGCCGGTGGATACCAGGCCTATCTCCCCTCCGGCTCGAGGATGTGGTTCACGCCGGTGGTCAATCCGGCCTCGGACACCTCACCGTCCGGCGGTGTCCAGGCCGGACTCACCATCGGGACGCTGCTCCCGGGGGGCACCGCCGCCTTCGCCGGCTCTCTCGGCCAGGTGTCCTACGCCCTCGACGCCACCGACGGTCGGCCCCTGACCGGATGGCCGTTCTTCAACTCCGACAGCACCCACTCGACCGCCGCACTCGCCGACCTCTACGGGACCGGGCAGTCCCAGATCATCGTGGGGGGCGACCAGACCGCCGGCTCCGGACGAGGTCAGTCCTACACCGACGGGGGGCACCTCCGGATCCTCACCGCCAGCGGTACCCAGGTGTGCCGGGCCGACACGACCCAGGTCGTCGACTCGTCACCCGCGGTGGGAGGCATCCTCGCCGGAGGGGCGACGGGGATCGTCGTCGGCACGGGGGCGTACTACCCCGGAGCCTCCGACTCCGACACGGTGCAGGCGTTCGACACCCGCTGCGACCTCCAATGGACCGCGCGCCTCGACGGGAGCACGTTCTCCTCGCCCGCGCTCTCCGACGTCCTCGGGAACGGAGGTCTCCAGGTGGTGGAGGGAACGGACCAGGGCACGGGTGGATCGGGGTCGTTGTGGGTGCTCGACGCCGCCACCGGGCGCACCATCTGGTCCGCTCCCGACATCGGCCGGGTGATCGGATCGGTGGTGACCGCCGACCTGACGGGTGGCGGCTACGACGACGTCATCGTGCCCACCATCGGCGGCACCCTGGTGTTCGACGGTCGTTCCGGCGTGCAGGTGGCCACGCTCAGCCCGTTCCTCGGACTGCAGAACTCGCCGCTCGTCACCGACGATCCCAACGGGACCGTAGGCATCACGCTGGCCGGGTACATCGGGGGTTCTCCCGGGGGCATCGGCGAGATCGACCACTACGAGATCGCCGGTTCGGACGGCGCCCGAGCCGTGGGTGCGGGCTCATGGCCCATGTTCCACCACGATCCCCAACTCACCGGCAACGCCGGGCGGACCACGCCCCCCGGATCGATCGCCGCCTGCGACCAACCGGCGGCGATCCACCCCGGCTACGACCTGGCGGCGTCGGACGGAGGGATCTTCACGTTCCCGGGGACCGCCATGCCGTTCTGCGGCTCCGCCGCCGGCGAGCCCCTGGCGAAGCCGGTGGTGGCACTGGCCGTTGCGCCCCGTTCCGGCGGCTACTGGGAGGCGGCGTCGGACGGCGGGATCTTCGCCTTCGGCGGTGCCCGGTTCTTCGGCTCGATGGGCGGCAGGCAGCTCAATTCACCGGTCGTGGGCCTGGCCGCCACCCCCGACGGTGGCGGCTACTGGGAGGTCGCCCGGGACGGCGGCATCTTCGCCTTCGGCGACGCACGGTTCCTGGGCTCGGTGGCCGGGCAACCGCTGAACGCGCCCGTGGTGGGCATGTCCTCGACCGCCGACGGTCTGGGGTACCGGTTGGTGGCCGCCGACGGCGGGATCTTCACCTTCGGCGACGCGGCCTTCGCGGGGTCCATGGGCGGCGTGCCCCTCGACGCGCCGGTGGTGGCGACGGCCAACGACCCCGACACCGGTGGGTACTGGGAGGTGGCCGCCGACGGCGGGATCTTCGCCTTCGGGGGGGCCCGGTTCCTCGGTTCGAAGGGCGGCGAGCCACTCGAGGCCCCCGTCGTGGGGATGTCGGTCACCGCCGACGGCAGCGGCTACGTGCTCGTCGCCGCCGACGGAGGGGTGTTCACCTACGGTTCGGCCACCTTCCAGGGGTCGATGGGGGGCAAGTCCCTGCAACAGCCGGTGGTCGGCGTCGCCGGGTTCTGACCATCGGTGTCTCGGTGGACACTGGGCACCGGCTGGCCCACCATGGCGGAGGAGGGACTGCAGACCGCCCCCAGGAACCTGACCTTCAAGCGGGCGTTCGAGCGGGTCGAGCGCACGACCGGCCGATCCGTGATCAATGCATCCGTCATCGGACGGGTGTGGGACAACATGGCCGAGTTCCAGGCCGACGTCATCCGCCACCGGGTGAGTGGGGAAGTGCCGCGACTCAGTCAGCCGACGGGCCCGGGCGGCGAACCCCAGGAGTGGACGGTGTTCAGCGTCGGCCTCGAAGGCCTCGTGCACCAGTGCTTCCAACCGGACCCGGACGCCGGCGGCCCCGCACGCCCCCGAGCCCGGTCCGGACGGCGGGCGGCGACCCGCCGGGCCCGGGTCCGGTGCACGCCGCGGTCACGAGAGGCGCTGGACGAGGTTCACCACGATCCAGGTCAGCACCGTACCCCCGAGGATGCGTCGGAACGGGTTGGCGCCGCGCACGATCTCGTCGATGGACCACCAGGCGAGTGCGGCACCGGTGGCGGCGTCGAGCACGTCGCCGGCGACCCCCTTCGGCGAGGTGAGCGACCGGGTGACGGTCAGGGCGAGGAACAGTCCGATACTGAGGTTCGGGAACTGGGCGATGGTGATGCGCCCCGTGGTGCGATCGCGGAACAGCCAGTTGATCATGGGGCCAGTCTGCCCGGGGGGCGTCCCCGACCGTGCATCCGACCCTGGCTCGTCGGCGGAAAGGGGGTGCGGGGGCAAGGTGGTCGCGTGGTCGGCACGCCGTGGACGGTTCGGAGGCGCGTCGATAAAGTGGAGGTTACCTCCGTTATTTCCGCCGACCACGGGACCACGTGATGACCACCAGCCCCACCCTCCCCGACCTGCTGTCCACTCGGCCCAAGCGGGCGGACGCACGGCGGAACTACGACAAGCTCATCGCCGCGGCCCGCGAGGCGTTCACCGAGGCAGGCGGCTCGGCCACGCTGGAGGAGATCGCGCGGCGGGCCGGTGTCGGTATCGGCACGCTCTACCGGAACTTCCCCACCCGTCCGGTTCTGCTCGAGGCCGTCTACGTCGACGAGGTCGAGTCCGTGTGCCAGACGGCCGAGGAACTGATGGATGACCCGCCGTGGGAGGCGCTGGTGTCCTGGCTGCACCGGTTCCTCGACTACATCGCCACCAAGCAGGCGCTGTCCCAGGAGCTCTTCGGTCGCCTCGGACGCGACGCGGATGTCTTCCGGGGCTGTCGCACCGCCTTCTACGCGGCCGGGGACAAGCTTCTGGTCCGGGCCCAGGACGAGGGCGTCGTGCGCACCGACGTGTCGATCGACGACGTCGTGATGCTGGTCGCCGGGATCTCCAAGATCCCGTCCTCCACGCCGGACCAGATCCCCCGGGTCCTCGACATCGCCGTCGAGGGGCTCCGCGTGCCGGCCCTGGCCCCCGGCCACCGCCGGACGTAGCGCGGGTACCGGACTACCTGGCCGCCACGGCGAGGGCGTCTTCGACGTCCCGGTGCCGGAACAGGGTCACGCTGAGCCCCGCCACCACCACGGCGAACCCGATGTAGGCGCCGAAGGCCACCACGTTCCACCCCTTCCCGTGGTAGGTGGTGAACGTGAGCACCACCCAGACGGTGACGGCGTTGGCGGCGGCGACCGGCAGACTCAGCCACCCGATCCACCGCGGGGTGGGCAGTTCGGCGCGCAGCACGGCGAGGCCGAGCGCCACGAGGAACAGGCCGGTCATGGTGCAGTTGACGGCGAAGAACACGGTGTTGAGGTCGGCGAGCAGGCGCACGACGGTCGGGTCCGGGATGCCCGGTGCCTGTCCCACCATGAACGCGAGCAGGGCGATCGGTATGGCGGCCACGGCGGCGACGACCGCGGTGGCGATCCCGCCCCCGAGCACCATGGGGCGCAACGCAGGACCGGCGCCCGGGACACGGTCCATCCGGGTCGTGACGTAGGCGGCGAACCAGAGCAGCATGCCCGCGGCGGCCAGGCCGAAGATCATGCCGAGCTGGAGTGCCACCCGGTGGTCGTGGGCCCACGCCACGGTGGCCGCTGGAGGCCCGTCGATGCGCGGCTGCTGTGGGTAGATGAAGCCGGCCAGGACCTCGAGTACGGCGAACACCGTCCCCGTGGCCGCGCCGAACGCCGACAGCCGTCGATCACCCACACCGTCCCCCGATCACCGCGTGTCCCCGCACACTAGGCACCCGATCACCGCGTGTCCCCGCACACTAGGCACCCGGGCACCCGGGCACCCGGGCACCCGGGCACCCGGGCACCTCGGCACCCCGGTGCACCGGGGACGGCGACGGGGACCGGTGTACCGTGGCCCATGCCCACCGCACTGATCACCGGAGCTTCACGCGGGATCGGACGGGCGACCGCCTTCCGGCTGGCCACCGCCGATTGGACCGTGTTCGGCGGCGTGCGTGACGAGGCGGCGGGCGAGTCGTTGATCCAGGGGTCGGACGGGCGGATCACTCCGGTGGTGCTCGACATCACGGATGAACGGCAGGTCGCCGACCTGGACCGCGTGCTGCCGGCCCGGCTCGATGCCGTCGTCAACAACGCGGGCATCGTGGTCGGTGGGCCGATCGAGGGACTGCCCATGGCCGAGCTCCGGCGCCAGCTCGAGGTGAACCTGATCGGTCAGGTGGCGGTCACCCAGGCGGTCCTCCCGAGGATCCGGTCCAGCCACGGTCGCATCGTCTTCGTGTCCTCGTTGAGCGGTTTCATCTCCTCACCGATGGTCGGTGCCTACTCGGCCTCCAAGTTCGGGCTCGAGGCGGTGGCGGATGCACTGCGTCTCGAGCTGCGCCCGTGGCGGATCCCGGTGGTGCTGGTCGAGCCGGCGCAGACGTCGACGGACATGTGGCACCACGCCATGGACCAGCTCGACGACACCGCCGCCCAGCTGACGCCCGACCACCGCCATCTGTACGCCAAGCACCTCGAGGGCCAGCGCAAGGGGATCCCGAAGAGTCAGCGGATGGCGACGCCCGCCGAGGGCGCGGCGGAGGTCATCGAGCAGGTCCTGGTGGTGAAGCGGCCCCGGGCCCGCTACGTGGTGGGGACCGGGCCCCGGATCCTCGGAGCGCTGGCCCGGTTCGTGCCGACCCCCGCCATGGATCGGGTGCTCGCCACGATGGGGGGCGTACCCCGCCGGCCCTGACGGGTACCGGGAACGCCACGGGGGCTGCGGTACCGTTCGGATGGCACGGAACGAGAGGAGCGGACATGACGGCACTCGCGCTGGTGGCCAGTGACGGTGGGTACTACGTGGGTGGAGTGCTCGGCTTCGTCCTGTGGATCGTGGTCCTGGTCTGGATCTACAACATCGCCAGGCGCAAGGGTCGTCACGCCGTGGGCTGGCTGATCCTGGGGCTCTTCTTTTCGCTGTTGGCCCTCGTCGTGGTGCTGGTGCTCCCGTCCAAGCGGACCACGCAGCAGATGAGCTGATCCGGGGGAACGCACCCCTCCATGGGCGCCTCTCCGCCCGCGCGCACACCTCCGTTCAGACGGTGGTGGGAAGCCGGAGGGGAGCGCCGGTCGTCCACAGGTGGACGAACACGTCGGCGTAGGCGCGCCACGGGCTGGCCTCGGTGTAGCTGATCGCCTCGTCGTCGCAGAACGTCCGCACGAGCGTGCGGGCCCGCTTCAGGTTGGCACGCGGCATCGTGGGGAAGAGGTGGTGCTCGATCTGGGCGTCGAGGCCGCCGACCATGAATCCTGTCGTCGGACGCTGTCGGAGGTTCCGTGACGTCAGCACCTGCCGGCGCAGGTAGTCGAGGTCGTCGTCGGGCGCCAGCACGGGCATGCCCACGTGGTTTGTGAGGAAGCTGGCGCCGAGGTAGAAGCCGAATGCGGTCTGCGTGACGATGACGAACACCGTGGCCTGCCACACGCCCATCACCAGGAACGGGGCCACGAAGAACAGGCCGGCGTTTGCGCTCATGAGCGCGACCTCGAGCCACGTGCCCCGGCCGCGGTGGCGGGCCATGTGCACCACGCTGGCCACGTGCAGGTTGACCGCCTCGAGGAAGAGGAGCGGGACCAGGGTGACGGCCTGGATCCGGGCGAACCAACGGGCCAGCCCGTACCGGGCCTCCACCTGGTCGCGGGTGTAGGCGAGTGCACCCGGTTCGACGTCGGGATCCTTCCCCGGCTTGTTGGTGTGGGCATGGTGCTGGTTGTGCTTGTCGAGCCACCAGCTGAAGCTGAAGCCGGCGCACAGGTTGGTCAGCACGAGGCCGATGACGTGGTTCGGGGCCCGACGGCGGCTGACCTGGCGGTGGCCGGCGTCGTGGGCGATGAAACTCAGCTGGCCGAGGGTGAAGGCGATGCCGAGCGCCACGGCCACGGTCCACCAGCTGCCGGCCAGGAGCACGCCGATGGTGCCGAGCGCGAGCAGGGCTGCCGACGTGGCGGCGATCTTGACCGAGTAGTAGCCGGGCCGCCTGCCCATCAGCCCGGCCTCGCGGACCCGCGCCGCCAGGCTGGCGAAGTCCTCGGGGGTCCGGACCGGAGCCGGTCGGTCGGCGGGTGCGGATGCGGTGGGGGTCATGGTGACTCTCGTTCGTGCGCTCGGTCGATGTCGCTGGAGGCCACCGGGGGACCGGCGCCCCGCCACGGAGAGCCTGAGGTCGACCGATACCCGTCGCCCGACCGTGGAACGGTGGGTGCCGCGGACACCAGGAGGCGCCAAAGTCGCTATGACGTGACCATCCTACGGGACCGGTCGGCGCAGCCGCCCACCGGTGGCCCGGTGCGCGATCACCAGCTGATGATCGGCAGTTCGCGCCCCTGGGTGCCGGGCGCCCGCACGGCGATGGCATCCCGACCGGCCCGCTTGACCTGGTAGAGCGCCATGTCGGCCTCGTCGAAGAGGTGCTCGACGGTGGGCGTGGAGCGGTCCAGGCTGCTGACGCCGATGCTGAGGGTGACCGGCACTTCGCCGATCCCGGCCAGCTCACGGAAGATCCGCTCGGCGACGTGGACCGCCCCGGACGCGTCCGTCTCGGGCAACAGCAGGCCGAATTCGTCGCCACCCAGTCGGGTGGCCACATCGAACGGGCGCACGTTGCCGAGCAGGATGGTCCCGATGGCCGACAGGACGCGGTCGCCCGCCACGTGTCCGTAGTTGTCGTTGACCGCCTTGAACCGGTCGACGTCGATCATGAGGAGACTGAGCGGGCTACCGGTCCGGAGTGCCCGCTCGATCTCCTCGTCGGCCCGCTGGACGAGGACCCGACGGACGGCACAGCCGGTCAGTTCGTCGGTCAGTGCCAACTCGGCCACCTCGGCGAGGAGCCGCTGCTGGTGCGACTCGATGTGGCTGCGGTTCACGGCGGCGGCCACCGACAGGGCGGCGGCGCCGGCCAGGGTGCCGAACAGCATCAGGGTCCATCCCTCCGCATGGCGGAAGTCACTGTCGACCGAGGCGACGACGGACACCACGGTCAGTGCGGTCACACCGCCGAAGGCGGCCGCCCGAGGTGTGAACATCAGGGCCCCGTAGACGAGCGGCAGGTAGAGCAGGAGCAGGATCGGGCTGTTGATCCCGCGGTCGAGCACGGCGACCACGCCGACCGTCAGTGTGGAGGCGATGGTCCAGGTCACCGAGTACGTGGACCGCCACGGCCGGGTGGCGATCACGCGGGAGGTTGCGATGCCCGCGGCCGCACTGAGCGACCACGCCACGGAGAGGCCGAGGAGCAACGGGCGGTGTGGCCCCTGGGGTGTCAGCCGGAGGTAGAGCAGTACGACGACCGCCTCGAGGAGGAAGATGCCGAAGCCGATCCGCAGGTGGGCTGTCCAGAATCGACAGCGTGCGTCGGTGTCGGCCTGGGTGCCGATCGTGTCGGCGAGAACCTCGTGCGTGCTCGAGTCCATGGGCCCCGTCGCCCTTCCGTCGTGGTCGCTTGCCCCCCATCGACTCGATGGGTGTCCATCTGTACCGTTCGCAACCGGAATGCAACGGGGGGCGCATCGCGTCGACCTGGACGGAACGTTCAGTCAGGACGGGTCCGGCAGGATCCGCGGCCGGGGGACGGGTCCGGGCGCCGGGCTGGACCCCCCGGCGGGGACGTCCGTCGAGCGAGGGCCTACGTCACGGGTACGGACGGCTGACCGGCGTACCGGGCGCTCAGTGTCCCCGGGGACGCGGTGCCACCAGCTCGACGGCCGTGCCGTCGGGATCGCGGAGCTGAAGCGACGGGTTGCCGCCTTCGGGCACCACGCCGGGATGGTCGATGCCGCTCGCCGTGAGTCGGGCGGCCCAGGCCTCGAGGGCGGCACCGTCGGGAACGACGAAGGCCAGGTGGTCGAGCGCGCCGCCGTCCGCCCGCCACGTGCCCGACGTGTCGCTGGTCAGGACGATCACGACGCCGGATGTCGGGTGGCGCAGGGCCACGTAGCCGATGGCTGGATCGGCCTGGAACGGGACGAGGCCCAGGGCGACCGTGTACCACTCGGCACTGGCGGCCACGTCGGTGACCCGCAGCTGCACGTGGGACAGCCCGGTCATCGGTCCGACTGGCGGACCCGCGCCGTCGACGCCGTCGTGCGCCGATCCGGTGGTCGACCGCCCGCTCACCCCCGGGACCCGCCGCTCGGCTCCAGGGGGGCGACGGGCACCACGATGGCCGGGGCCTCGGTGCCACCGTCGATCTCGAACACCTTGCCGGTCACCCACGACGACGCGTCCGACGCCAGGTAGAGGACGGCACAGGCGATGTCCTCGGGCTCGCCGGGGCGTCCCATGGGGGTGCCGGCCAGGAACTGTTGGCGCAGGCTGTCGTCGGTGAGGACGACGTCGAGGGACCGCGTGGCGACCCCGCCGACGTCGAGGGCGTTGACCCGGACCCGGGGCGCCAGTTCGGGAGCGATGTTGCGGGTCAACCGGTCCAGGGCGGCCTTGGCCGCGCCGTAGGCGACGAACATCGGCTGGGTCATGGAGGCCGAGCGGGAGGAGATGTTGACCACCGATCCCCGTCCGACCGTGTCCACCATCCGGCGGGCGGCCAGTTTGGTGAGCGTGAGGGGCGCCGTCACGTTGAAGGCGAAGGTGCGGGCCATGAAGCCTTCGCTGGTGTCGAGGGCCGCCCGCGGCATGGCTCCTCCGGCGTTGTTCACCAGGATGTCGAGCCGGCCGAACTCGTCGACCGCCGAGTCGATGAGCTGCCGGCAGGCGGCTTCGTCGATGACGTCGGTGGGTACGACCAGGGCGCGTCGTCCGAGGGCCCGGACGTGACCGGCCACCTCCTCGAGGTCCGTCGCCGTACGCGCGCCCAGCACGACGTCGGCCCCCGCTTCGGCGAGGCCGAGGGCGATGCCCCGACCGATGCCGAGCCCCGCGCCGGTCACCACGGCCACCCTGCCCTCGACGCCGAACCGGTCGAGGATCACGTCGCCGGTCCCGGCGCCGTCAGCGGCCGGACGCGTGGCGCCCGGCCGTTCGATGGTGGCTGCACTGCGCCCTCCCCGGTTCGGTGTGCGGACCTGTCGGACCGAATGATGCCATCCGGGAGGTCCGGTTGCCCTGCTCAGGCGTGTACGACCACCGGACCACCGGAACTTCCGACGGGACCGGCCAGCTCCTGCAGGTTGCCCCGCTCGAAGACCAGCGCCGCGATCACCGCCCCCACCACGAAGAAGGCGGAGGACCACAGGAACGCCGTGGTGTAACTGTGCAGTGCGGCGCTCCGGAGGGTCTCGGGGGTTGCGACCCGGCCCACCAGGTAGGCGGTGGCGGCACTGGCGGCCAGGGTGTTGAGCAGTGCCGTGCCGATCGACCCGCCGACCTGCTGGGAGGTGTTGAGGGTGGCCGACCCCACACCGGCATCGGCGGGGCGCAGGCCCAGGGTGCCGGTGCTGAACGACGGGGCCAGGCTGAGGCCGAAGCCCAGTCCGAGCAGGATCAGGTAGGGCAGCACGTGGGTCGCGTAGGAGCTCTCGAGGCTGACGCGGTGCAGGCCGTACATGGCGATGGCGTCGACGCCCAGGCCGATCGGCACGATGATCTTCGGCCCCACCTTGGGCAGGAGGACCCGGTTCGACACCTGGGCCGTGGTAGCCAGTGCCGCCACCATCGGCAGGAAGGCGAAGCCGGTCTTGACCGGGCTGAATCGGAGCGTGCCCTGCAGGTAGTAGGTGAGGAAGAGGAACACACCGAAGATCCCGATACTGGCGAACAGCATGGCCAGCAGCGAGCCGGCGCGGGTCCGGTTGCGGACGACCCGTGGGGGCAGCAGGGGGTACCGGACGCGGGTCTGGACGTAGGCGAACACCACCAGCAGCAGCACACCGACGATGAGGAAGGCGATCGTGAAGGGATTGGACCAGGAGGTCGTCTCGGCGTGGGAGAGGCCGTAGACGATACCGAACAGTCCTGCGGTGACGAGCAGCACGCCGGGGACGTCGAGCGGGTCGCGGTCGGCGGCCTTGTCGTTCTTCAGCCACAGCAGGGCGCCGACGGTGGCGATGGCGGCGAAGGCCAGGTTGACGAAGAGGGTCCAGCGCCAGGACGCGTAGGACGTGAGGACGCCCCCGAGGAGCAGACCGAGCGCGCCACCGGCGCCGGCGATGGCGCCGTAGATCGCGAATGCCTTGTTGCGCTCCGACGGGTCGGTGAACGTCGTGGCCAACAGGGCCAGCACCGAGGGTGCCAGTAGCGCCCCGAAGGCACCCTGGATCGAACGGGCCGCCACCAGCATCGGGAAGCCGGTCGACGCGCCGCCCAGGGCCGAGGCGAAGGCGAATCCGACGAGGCCGATGAGCAGCGCCCGCTTGCGGCCGACGATGTCGCCGATGCGGCCGCCGAGGAGCAGCAGGCTGCCGAAGGCGAGCGAGTAGGCCGTGACCACCCACTGGCGGTCGGCGTTGGAGAAGCCGAGGTCGTGCTGGGCCGTCGGCAGGGCGATGTTGACGATGGTGTTGTCGAGGATCACCATCAGCTGAGCGATGCCCAGCACACCGAGGATCCACCACCGGCGAGCGTGGTTCTTCGCCTTGTCGGTCATCGGAGCCTGCTGCACGGTGTCGGTCATGGGACAGGTCTCCGTCGACGGTTGGCTCGGGCTTGGGCTCTTGTCGACCGCTCCGCACGCCGGCCGCCCCTCGCACAACCCCGATCGGGCCGACCTATTCCCGCGGTCCTGCGGCGACCGCGCCGGACGTGCGGACGGACCGGCGGATGGACCGGCGAACGGACAATCCCGGCAGGTTACGGGAGTGTGAACATATACTCGCCGGACGACGCCAGGATCTGGGGGTGAAGCGTCCCTCGGGCACGCCGAACCGGCCGGATCCCGGACGTCGAGTACTTCCGGTTGCGGAGGTCGCCCGCCATCGGGCGCCACCGCCCACCGGTGCGTCACGGGAAGACAGCGGCCGGACCTACCGGCCCAGAAAGTGGGGGAACACGATGCGCATCACAAGGAACCGGGCACTCGTGCCCCTGCTGTTGGCGGGAGGACTGCTCGCCGCGGCGTGCGGCTCGAGCAGCTCGTCGTCGACGACCACCACGGCCGCGAGCTCGGGTGGCTCCGGCAGCAGCACCGTCTCCGTGACGACCTTCAACAAGGACTTCACGACCATGTCGAACCTGAAGAGCGTGACGGCGGCCGGCAAGGGCAAGATCGCCGTGATCCTTCCCGACACCGTCTCGTCGGCCCGCTACACCGAGTTCGACGCCCCGTACCTGGCCAAGGCCTTCTCCGAGGCCGGCCTGAGCACCTCGGACACGATCATCCAGAACGCCCAGGGGAGTGACTCGACCCAGCTGACGGACGCCCAGTCGGACATCACCTCGGGTGCCACCGTCCTGGTGGTCGACCCGTTGGACGCCGGTGTGGGCACCTCCATCGAGAGCTACGCCAAGTCCCACGGCGTGCCGGTCGTCGACTACGACCGCCTGGTGCTCGGTGGCAGCCGCCAGTACTACGTCAGCTTCGACAACGTGAAGGTCGGTACGCTCATCGGCCAGGGCATGGTCTCGTGCATCGCCTCCTGGAAGGTGGCCTCGCCCAAGCTCGCCGTCATGGTCGGCTCGCCCACGGACAACAACGCCACCCTGTTCGCCCAGGGCTACAACGCCATCCTGCAGCCGATGGTCTCGGCCGGCACCTACAAGGTGGTCGCCAATCCAGCCGGTACGTGGGACCCGCCGACGGCCCTCACCGAGTTCCAGCAGGCCTACACGGCCAACCCCGGCATGAACGCCGTGCTGGTGCCGAACGACGAGAACGCCGCGCCGATCATCTCGTACCTGAAGACCCTCAACATCCCGGCCAAGACGTTCCCGGTGACCGGCCAGGACGCCACCCTGATCGGTCTGCAGAACGTCCTCTCGGGCTACCAGTGCGGCACGGCCTACAAGCCGATCTACCTGGAGGCCCAGGCGGCTGCGGCGCTGGCGCTGTACATGCGTGCCGCCAAGGTGCCGCCCGCGGGCCTGGTCAACGGAAGCGTCAAGGACACCACGGCCAACGTCAACGTGCCGTCGTCGCTCCTGCACCCCGAGTGGGTGACCCCCACCAACATGCAGGCCACCGTCGTCTCCGATGGCTTCGTCCCGGCCTCGCAGCTGTGCACCGGGGCCTTCGCCGCCGACTGCGCGACCTACGGCGTCCACTGACCGGATGGACGCATCGGACCTGACCGGTCCTCCGCGGCGGTGACCACCGTCGCGGGGGACCGGGCAACCGGAGGGCCGGGCGGCCCGGGCAGCGTGCTGCTCGGGCTGCGCGGCATCTCCAAACACTTCGGCGCCGTGCGCGCCCTGAACCACGTGGACCTCGACGTGCCACCGGGGCAGATCACGGCACTGGTGGGCGACAACGGCGCCGGCAAGTCCACGCTGATCAAGACGATCAGCGGCATCTGGGCTCCCACCGGCGGCGACATGACCTGGGACGGCCAGCCTGTCGAGATCCACACACCGAAGGCCGCCGACCAGCTGGGTATCGCCACCGTCTACCAGGACCTCGCCCTGTGCGACAACCTGGACATCGTCCAGAACATGTTCCTCGGCCACGAGGACCTCTCCCACCGGCTCCTCGACGAGACACGGATGGAGCTGACGGCCAAGCAGACGCTGGCCGACCTCTCCGTCACCACCGTCCAGTCGGTGCGGCAGCTGGTCGGCTCGCTGTCCGGGGGCCAGCGTCAGTCGGTGGCCGTGGCGCGCGCCGTCATGCGCGACGCCCGGCTGGTCATCATGGACGAGCCGACCGCCGCCCTCGGCGTGTCCCAGACGGCCCAGGTGCTCGACCTCATCCACACCCTGGGGTCCCGGGGCATCGCCGTCATCGTGATCTCCCACAACCTGAACGACGTCTTCGAGGTGGCCGACCGCCTGGCCGTCCTCTACCTGGGCAGGCTGGTCAGCAGCGGCCCCATCGCCGAGTACGACCGCCAGCGCGCCGTCGAGCTCATCACCACCGGCACCAGCGGTGACGACCCGGTCGCCGACCCCGCCGCCACGGACGCGGAGGACTGAGCGCATGACACCCGACGACCAGGAGACGGGCCCGGGCGGTGGCCGCCCGCTGTCGACGGACATCCCGGGGACGTCCACCGCCGAGGGGACCAACGACGACCAGTCCGAGGTCATGGCGGCCACCCCCGAGCTGACCGGCACCTTCGGTGAGTACGTCCGGGCCCTCGGCAAGAAGGTGCGCAGTGGTGAGAGCGGTGTGCTCCCGGTCCTCGGCGGACTGATCGTCCTCATCATCGTCTTCCAGGTCCAGGACTCCGTCTTCCTGTCGGCCGGCAACCTGGTCAACCTGCTCGTCCAGGGGTCGGTCTTCATCCTCCTCGGCATGGCCGAGATCTGGGTGCTGGTGCTGGGGGAGATCGACCTGTCGGTCGGCTACTCCGCCGGTGTCGGCGGGGCGATCGCCGCCATCATCTCCACCACCCACGGACTCCCGTGGTACCTGGCCATCGGCGGCGCCATCGCTACCTGCGCGCTCATCGGGGCCATCATCGGGGCGATCGTGATCCTGCTGCGCCTGCCGTCGTTCATCGTGTCCCTGGCCGCCCTCCTCGGCCTGCAGGGCGTCCTCCTGTGGCTCATCGACGCCAACGCCAACGGCGGCACCATCCGGATCACCGACACCGTGCTGATCGACCTGGTCAACGGCAACCTGAGCACGGCCGCCGGCTGGATCGTCATGGTCGTCGCGGTCGTCGCCTTCGGGGGGCTCACCTTCCTGCGCGACCGGCACCGTCGGCGCAGCGGGCTGGTGGCGCCCCCGCTCCCCGTCACCGCGTTGAAGATCGCCGCTATGGCGGTGGCCGGTGTCGCGCTGGTCCTGATCTGCAACACGAACCGGGGTGCCCTGATCCCCGTGCAGGGTGTGCCCTACGTGGTCCTGGTCGTCGTCGGGGTCCTGGCCGTGTGGACCTTCCTGCTCGGACGGACCCGGTTCGGCCGCTACCTCTACGCCATCGGGAGCAACGCCGAAGCGGCCCGGCGGGCCGGTGTGAGCCTCGGCTGGAACAAGCTGTGGGCCTTCGTCCTGACGGGGGTGACCGCCGGGATCGCCGGCATCGTCTACGCGTCGCGTCTCGGGTCGGTGTCCAACAACATCGACGGGGGCACCCTGGTGCTCTACGCAGTGGCGTCGGCCGTGATCGGCGGGGCCAGCCTGTTCGGCGGCCGGGGCAAGCCCGTCTACGCCCTCCTCGGTGGCCTGGTCATCGCCACCATCTACAACGGGATGGGCCTGCTCGGACTGGCCGCCGCCTACCAGTACATGGTCACCGCACTCGTACTCCTCGCCGCCGTCACCATCGACGCGCTGGCACGGCGCGGGCGCACCGCCTCCTGAGCGGCACCACGGCGGTGGCCGCTACCACCATGGCGCGGGGGCGGGTACGGCAGGTTCGGTAGGCGCGGATCCTCCGGCGTGCCATCGGGAGCCGTAGGCTGGGCGCATCGGCCGTGGAGCCGACCGGGGAGGGGGCACCATGGACACGCAGCTGCCGGACCGGGAGGAGATGGACGCCGCCTGCAAGGTCATAGACGACCACTGCCAGAGCATCTACACCTGGCGCTACGAGCGGACCCGGCCCCAGTTGGTCACGCTCTACAACAAGGCGGCGCAGTCCCAGTGGGCGAGCGTGACCGACCTCGACTGGTCGACCGACGTCGATCCGGAGGCGCTGGTCGATCTCGACGCTCCGAACCTGCGGCTCGTGCGCGAGGTCATCCGGATGCCGGGCTCGCCCATCGCCACGTGGGGGGAGACCGAACTGCGGCAGCTGGGTCTCGAGATGTTCACCGCCCTGCTGAGTCAGTTCATGCACGGCGAGCAGGGCGCCATGATGACGGCGGCCAAGATCGTGGACACCGTGCCGTGGATCGACGCCAAGTACTACGCCGCCACCCAGACGATGGACGAGGCCCGCCACACCGAGGTGTTCGCCCGGTACATCAGCGAGAAGGTCGGCGACCCGTATCCGATGAACCCCAATCTCGAGGCACAGATCACCGGACTGCTCGAGGACAGCCGGTGGGACATCGCCTACCTCGGCATGCAGATCGTCATCGAGTCCCTTGCCCTGTCGGCCTTCGGGGAGATGGCCCGCCGCACGACGGAACCCCTGTTGAAGAAGCTCCTCCGCTACGTGATGGCCGACGAGGCCCGCCACGTGGCCTTCGGCATCCTGTCCCTGTCGGAGTTCTACGGGCAACTGTCGGCTGGCGAGTTGCGGGATCGCCAGGACTTCCTCCTGGAGCACACCGTCCATGCCCGTGCCCGGTCGACGACGCCCGAGGTGTGGGAGCGGATGGGCGTGTCCGGCCGGACGGTGATCCCCTTCATCGTCGAGGCCGCGGCCTCGACGGCGTCCTCCCCCTTCCAGGGGTTCCAGAACGGCTTCTTCGCCAAGCTGGTGCCGAACGTCCGCCGACTCGGACTCCTCGACGCCAACGACGGCTACCTGCGGGAGCGGTGGGGAGCGGCCGGGCTGCTCGAGTTCGAGTTCGCCGAGGACACCAGTCAGGACTACGAGGCGTATGACGCGGTCGCTGCGGATCGGACGGCCGGCACCGCGTGACCGGGCCCCGACGGATCGGGCTCCCCGGACCGGACGGGTGCCGCGATGGTCGGAGGCGTAGGATGACGTTCCAGTCGGTGCCTCACCGCCGCGAGCGGCGGCGTGCCGTCTTCAGGAGTGGCCATGGGTGAACTGCGCGATATCAAGAGGCGGGTCGGAGCGTTGCTGGACGGCCTCGGCCACGATCCCGACGAGGTCGCCTCGACCTTGGAGGCCGCCGGGGTCCAGGGGGTGCCGCGCAGCAACACGTCGTGCGCGGTCGCGGTCTACACCTCGGCGATCATGAAGGCCGACCCGCGGATCACGGCCGTCGCTGTCGGACCCTGCACCCTGATCCTCACCCTGGTCCGGGCCGACGGGCGCCCGGGCGGCCGGCTGACGGTGCAGCTGCCGAAGCCCGTCCGTGGATTCGTCGACGGTTTCGACGCCTCCCACTACCCGCAGGTCCTCCGACTCCCGACGGCCCCGCCGTCGGATCCGGTCACCGTCCCCGCCACCTGCTGAACGCACTGGGCTTCTGCGACTCCGGGGGCGTCGTGCCGACCCGGGGTGACGGACGCCGCTCGGCCGGCGTTCCCGCATGCCCGCTGTCCGGTCGGGGCCGACCTACGGTGGGGAGCGGGACGACCCGTCCCCAGTGCCGACAAGGGAGTCCTCGATGCGATCTCACCCCCGCTCCGCTGACCGACCGGACCCGACCGGAGCGACTCCCGCCGGCCGGCGTCGGGCCCGGGTCCTCGTCCCCGGGATCGTCGGCTCCGCGCTCCTCCTGGCGGCCTGCAGCAGCCCGACCTCCGCACCGACCACGACCACGACCCGGCCCTTCACGACGACGTCGACCACGGCGGCTGCGACGACCTCCACCACCGGCGCAGCCACGACGACCACGACGACCACGACGGCGACGTCCACCAGCTGTGCGACGTCCAATCTGACCATCACCTTGGGGAGTCCCAACGGGACCGCCGGAGCGGTCCACTACGGGATCACGTTCCGCAACACCGCCCCGTCGACGTGCACGCTCTACGGCTATCCGGGCGTGTCGTTCCTGACGGCCGGGGGCACCCAGATCGGGGCACCGGCCGAGCGGGCGGGTACTCCGAACCTGGCCACGGTCGCCCTGACGCCCGGTGGTAACGCCTATGCCTCCGTGGCCGTCACCGATCCGGGCATCCCCCCGTGTGCGACGTCCGTGTCCGCCACGCAGGTGCGGATCTACCCGCCGGGGGAGACCCACAGCGTGCTGGTGGCGACCCCGTCGGGTGGGATCGCCGTGTGCGGATCACCCAACACCACCGCCTACCGGTCGGCCATCGTCACTCCGGTCTCGGCCACGGCGAGCTGACCATTGGCCGGCCGCCGTGCACCTCGGTGTCGGCACCGTCACACCACTGGTCGTGTGTGACGAGCAGGCGACGGGAGTCGCCGACGGCCCCGATGTCCCACGTCACGCCGGCGCCGGGTCCGCTCCGTCCCCGGTCAGACCGGTGCGGTGTGCGCCACCCAGAACTCGTTCATCCGACCCTGCACCTTGACCAGCCAGATGAACCATCCGACCAGGGGAAGGAAGATCCAACACCCGGTGACGCCACTCACCGGGGCCTCCTGGCCGTCACGGGTGTACAGGCCGCCGATCTCGACGGGCAGGAGGAAGATGTTGACGATGCCGACAAGGAAGGCGAAGAGAAGGGCGAGGCCGCCACCGATGCCCTCGCCGCTGTAGTCCTTCAACTCCTTGAACACGTTGTACTGCCAGTAGAGCCCGTAGATGCCGAGTGTGATGATGGTCAACAGGATCACCGCGAGGGGTGACCGCACGTGTCCGACCCGCCCTGGTTCCATGGTCCGCCTCCCTGTCGTGTGCCGTCTTCAGCAGTGTTCCACGGCACGGGGAACACTGCGGGTCTCCGCGTGCCGGGGCCTGCTGTCGATCGGTGAGAACACCGTGGGCTGGGTACCGGCGGTGGAGACGACGACGGGCGCCCGGAGGAGATGTCCCTTGGTCCTCACCCCGACGGCGCGCCCGAGGTCGGTCCCCGGCCCCTTCAGGACCCAGCCCGGGATGCCGATGCAGAAGGATGGCGATCGGCTTCGATGCCCCTCCGTCCTGGCGGGGATGGGACGACCTGGACTCCCAAGACGGGGGAGGCCCGACGATGGCACGCGTCGTTGATCCGGGGGTTCGGAGCGACGGATGGTTCCCGAGTGCTCGGTCGTGGCTCGCCCTCGGTGCCCCGATCGAACTGCTGAGTCCCCTGGCGGTCCTGCGCGTCCTGTTCGGCGCCGGCGTCGTCGGGTTCGCCCTGGTGGGCCGCGTCGGATCGGGTGGGGGTGGACCGGCCGTGGTCGCCTCGGCCATCGGCATCGCCACCTTCGTCGTGTGGGTCGTGCTGCTCGCCAAGCGGACCATCGCCCCCAGCGCGTGCCGGCTACTCAGCGTGTATTGGACCGCCGCCGTGGCCACCCTCATCGTCGTCGACCGGTCGGGGCAGTCGTCGGTCGTCCTCGGCTTCCTCCTCGTCCCGAGCACCGTGTTCGTGAGCCTGTTCTTCCGGCTCCGCGTCGTGCTCTACCAGCTGAGCGTCGCCTTCCTCGCCCTCTGGGCGGCGTTCACCACCGGCCACGGGGCGTCCACGGGTCTGGTCATGGCCGTACTGGCCGCTTCGGCCATGGCCACGGCGCCGTTCACGGTCCTGCTGGGTGCGCGGGCGTCGCGTCACAGCGGTCTGGTCGATCCCGAGACGGGTCTCCGCAACGCTCTCGGTCTCGCCGAGCAGCTCGGTCCGAGGGTCGAGGCCGGCACCTGCGTAGCCGTGGTGGCACTCGACGGGGTCGGGGACTGCCGGGAGGCTCTCGGGTACGCGGCCGGGGCCGAGCTGCTGCGCCGGACGATCGAGGACCTCGGGCGGGCGCTGCCCACCGGTGCGCGCATCGGTCGGGTCGACGGTGACGAGCTGGTGGTGATCGCCCCGGCGGCCGGATCGACACCCCGCCCGGTCACCGGCGAGGACCTGGCTCGACGCTTAGGGGAGGCGGTGACCCATCGGCGGTACCAGATCGGGGACATCGAACTGTCGGTCCGTCCCCACGTCGGCACGTCGCAGGCACCGGACGGTGGTGGGCAGCTGCCCGACCTGCTGCGTCGCTCGGCGCGGGCGGCGCGCCGGGCCACGGCGCTCGGGCTCCCCTGGTCGTCGTGGTCGGGTGAGCGGGACGCCATGACCGCCGAAGACCTGTCACTCCTGGCGGACCTCCGTCAGGCGGTACGCCAGGGTGCGCTGCGACTCGCCTACCAGCCACAGTTCGCACCGGGTGCCGCAGCACCGGCCTCGGCGGAGGCGCTCCTCCGCTGGGAGCGACCGGGATCCGGCCCGGTGCCGCCCGACCGGTTCATCGGCCTGGCCGAGCGGACCGGGCTGATCCCCGACATCACCCGGTGGGTGCTGGACGAGGCGCTCGACGCCCAGGAGCGATGGCGGGCTGTCGGGGTGGAGCTCCCGGTGTCGGTGAACGTGTCGGCGAAGGATCTGGCCGACCCGGGTCTTACCGATCGGGTGCTGGGGGCGCTGGCCGCCCGAGCGCTGCCATCGTCGTGTCTGACCCTGGAGATCACGGAGTCGGCCGTGACCGACGCCGATCAGGCCACCGCCGTCCTCGGTCCGCTGCGTGCCCACGGCGTCCATGTCTCCATCGACGACTTCGGCACCGGGTTCACCTCACTGGCCGCGCTGCCGGACCTGCCGCTCGACGAGCTGAAGATCGATCAGAAGTTCGTCCGGTCCTGCATCACGTCACCGGCGGACGATGCCATCGTCGCCACCATCTGCGACCTGGCCCACCGGCTCGGACTGGTGGTGGTGGCCGAAGGTGTCGCCGACGACGCGATCGCCGAGCGGATGGTCGTCCACGGGATCGACCTCCTGCAGGGCTTCCGACTCGCCCGACCGCTCGACGAGGGTGCACTGCTGGAGTTGGTGGCGCGGTACCCGTCGACCCGCTGAGGTTGGAGTGGTACTCCGGTGCGGTACCGATCCGTGTCGGTGCGGCACACTGGACCAGTGACCGACGAACCGGTGACCGACTCCCGTAGCCAGCGTGAGCGGATGGAGTCCGGCGCACCCTACGTCGTCGACGCCGAGCTCGAGGAGATGCACCTCCGCGCCGTCACGCTGACCGAGGCGTACAACCGCACACCGGCCGTCGACGGGGACGGCCGACGAAGGATCCTCGAGGAGCTGCTCGGTGCCATCGGTCCGGGGACCGTGCTGCGGGCACCGTTCCACTGTGACTACGGCCACCATCTCTCCATCGGGGCGCACACGTTCGTCAACTTCGGTCTGGTGGTGTTGGACGTGGCGCGCGTCACGATCGGCGACGACGTGCAGATCGGACCGAACGTGCAGTTGCTGACGGCCACCCACCCGCTCGACGCCGACCTGCGTCGGGCGAAGTGGGAGGCCGCCGAGCCGATCGCCATCGGTGACAACGTCTGGATCGGCGGTGGGGCGCTCGTGCTCCCGGGGGTCGCCATCGGTCAGGACGCCGTGGTGGGCGCAGGCGCCGTGGTGACCCGCGACGTCCCCGCCGGGGTGCTCGCCGTGGGAAATCCTGCCCGCGTCGTGCGCACGCTCGAGCGCTGACACGTGCGGTCGCGCCCCTGTCAGCCCGACCCGGCACCACCGTCCCCGCCGGTCAGCGGGGACGGACGAGGGGAGGGGTGAGGCGCCCCCCGTCACCGCGCCGGTAGAGCTCCGCCGGCCGACCGGTGGTCACCGTCCGGAGGCCCCCGGTCGGTCGGACGAAGCCGGGGGAGGCGAGTACCTTGCGGCGGAAGTTGGCGGGCTCGAGGGGTGCACCCCAGACCGCCTCGTACACCCGTCGCAGATCACCGAGGGTGAAGGGCTCCTCGACGAGGCCGGTCGCCAGGTCCGACCACTCCAGTCCACCGGCCACCGACTCGACCCCGGCAGCCAGGATGGCGGTGTGGTCGAAGGCCAGGGGCGCTCCCTTCTTGGCGAACACCTTGTCGACGGACCACCACCGCCCACTCGCCACCGATCCACCGGCCGGCGCGGTGGCCCGCTCGACCACGGCCACCAGGCCCACCGACACCACCCGGGTGCGCGGGTCACGTCCCGGTTCGGCGAACGTGGCCACCTGCTCGAGCCGTCCGGGGTCGACGGCCACACCCGTGCGAGCCGCCACCGCACGCGTGGCGGCCGGGGACAGCGCCTCGTGCGGCTCGACCACGGTGCCCGGGAGCGCCCAGGTGCCCCGCTGTGGCTCGCGGACCCGCTCCACCAGCAGGACGGACAGCCCTCCCTTGCGGACGGCGAGGACGACGACGTCGACGGTCAGGACGAGCGCGGGGCGGTCGGCGGCAGTGAATCCGCCGGGTCCGTCGGGTGCCGCGTCGACATGACGGGACGCTCGGCGTCCGGCCCCCTTCGGAGACTTGGTCCGCTCCGACTCCTGCTTCCCCGGCTTCTTGCGATCCTTGGCCACGCGCCCATTCTAGGGCTGAGTCCAGCGGTCAACAGTCAGTTCGACATTAACCCGTTTGAACAGGGACGACGGGCCGTTGGATCCGTCGTCGGCCTCGGGACCGCAGCGGCGGGTGGTCCCCCGGCCGACCGTGAGGCTCCGGGCCCGTGGCCGGTCCGTCAGACCCCGGCTCCTGTCTGAACTCCTTGTGACTTGTTTCACGTGGAACTCGTGGGCTTGATGCCATCGGAGGTCCGACAGCACGTCGGGAACGTACGGTCCTCGCCGTTGCTGAAGAGTCAGAACGACCCAAACGTGCAACCCGTCAGGTCGGGTGACGTGCTTCCCCCGGGAAGTCTCGCGGCGTCCGGAACCCGACCGGTGTCCGGGCGGAACTGGCCGCCGCCAGCTGCCCGCACGCCGCGTCGATGTCGGATCCCCGTGTCGACCGGATGGTCACGGTGGTCCCGTGGTCCTCGAGCACCGAGCGGAACGCGTCGATCCGCTCCGGTGGCGTACCCCGCACCGGGTAGCCGGGCGTCGGGTTGAGGGGGATGAGGTTGACGTGGGCGCGCACCGAGGTGGAAAGTCGGGCGAGATGGACCGCCTGATGCTCGGAGTCGTTGACCCCGTCGATCATCGCCCACTCGAACGACACCCGACGGCCGGTCTCCTGGCGGAAGTCTGCGCACGCCTCCATCAGGTCCGGAATGGGATAGCGCCGGTTGATCGGGACCAGCTCGTTGCGCAGGTCCTCGGTCGCAGCGTGCAACGAGACCGCCAACCCGACGGGCAGGGGCGCAGCGGCCAACCGTCGGATCCCGGGGATGATGCCGACCGTGGACACCGTCATCGAACGGGCCCCCAGCCCGAAGTCCCCGTGGATGCGCTCGATGGCGGGCCAGAGGTTGGCGAAGTTGGCCAGCGGCTCACCCATCCCCATGAAGACGATGTTGGACAGACGCCGGGGACGCGCCGCCCGGATGGCGGCGGCGACCTGTTCGAGGATCTCGCCGGCGGTGAGGTGGCGGCGGAACCCGGCCTGTCCCGTCGCACAGAAGCTGCAGGCCATGGCGCAACCGGCCTGGCTGGACACGCACACCGTCGACCGGTCGGGGTAGTGCATGAGCACGGTCTCGATGACGGCGTCGTCGTGGAGGCGGAAGGACCACTTGATGGTCTGGTCCGAGTCCGACGTCCGTTCGTCGAGCAGCGACAGGGCGGGAGGCAGTGCCTCGTCGAGCTCGGCCCGCAGCTCCTTGGGCAGGTCCGTCATCTCGGCTGGACGGAGCACCCGCCGGTAGAGGCCGTCCCAGACCTGGCGGGTCCGGAAGGGAGGCGCCGCGCCGAGGAGGGTGGCCAGGTCGTCCTGGCTCTGATCGTAGGGACCGGGCACGCCCTCAAGGATAGGTACCCGGGCACCCCCGGCCATCGCCGGCTCCCGGGACCCCATCGGTCGCCGTGGTGTCCGGCCTTCGGGCTCAGCCGTTGCGGAGCAGCTGCGAGAAGGGGAGGTCCTTCTCGTTCCCGGGCTCCTTCGGCAGGCCGAGCACCCGTTCCCCGATGATGTTCCGCTGGATCTGATCGGTTCCGCCGTAGATCGAGGGGGCCTGCGCGTACAGGGCCGAACCGGTGACCCCCGGCAGGAACGGGTTCCCCGTCGCCTCGTTCAGGACGGCCTGGTCCTCGGGTCGGTAGGCGTGGAGCATGCCCTGCGCTCCGACGATCCGGAGTCCGAGGTCACGGGTCAAGCGCACGACCGCGCTCATCGACAGCTTGGAGACGTTGGCCATTCCCGGGATGTCACCTCCCGCCGCCCGCGTCGCCTTGAGTCGTTCCGAATTCAGACGGCCCAGTTCGTTCAGGGTGTAGAGCCGGACGAGGTCCTGGCGGATGAGCGGATCGGCGATCGAGCCGTTGCCCCGGGCCAGACCGGTGAGGAGATCGTCACTGCGGCCCGTGCGGCCCGTGCGGCCCATGCGGCCCGGCGGCTCACCGCTTCCGCTCCGCCGCGTCCTCCCACCCGCACCGGCTGGCGGTGCGAAGTCACCGACCCGCCTGTCGAGGTTGCCCGACACGGTTCCCGGCATGACGATCGTGCCCCGGCTACCGCCCCCCGTACCGAGTCCGGCCCGCTCGTAGCCGAGGGTCGTGTTGGCGACCGCCCATCCCTGGTTGCGTCCCCCGATCAGGCGGTCGGCGGGGACCCGGGCATCGGTCAGGAACGTCTCGTTGAACATGGCGTGTCCGGTCATCTCGCGTAGCGGCCGGACGTCGACCCCGGGCTGGTGCATGTCGAGCGCGAAGTAGGAGATGCCCTGGTGCTTGGGGGCATCGGGGTCCGTCCGGGCGATGAGCATCCCGAAGTCGGCACTCTGGCCCAACGATGTCCACACCTTCTGGCCGTTGACGATCCACTCGTCGCCGTCGAGGTCCGCCTTCGCCGTCAGTCCGGCCAGGTCGGATCCGGCCCCGGGCTCGCTGAACAGCTGGCACCAGGCCGCCCGACCGGTGACGATGTCCCGGACCAGGGTGTCGACCTGCTCCGGGGTCCCGTGGTCGGCGATGGTCGGCGCGGCGAGCAGCAGCCCCAGACCGTAGGGCGCGCCGACGGCGCCGAAGGCGGCGATCTCGTTGGTGACCTGCACCCCCACGGCCCGGGCCACCCCCCGCCCGAACGCCTCCGCCGGCAGGGTCGGCGCCGCCCAACCCGACGTCCCGAGGCGCTCCCACCAGTCCGCCACGGTCAGGTCGGGGTCCCAGTTGTCGGACAGCCAACCGCGCAGCTCGTCGATCAGTTGGTCGGTTCCGGTGGCGTCCGGGAGCGTGTCGGTCACGGCGGTGCCCTTCTCGAGTGTCGGCCGTCCCGTCGGACGTCCCGTATCGCCACGCTAACGCTCCGCCCCGGAATTGTCAGTCCGACTGTCGTCAACCTCCCACCCGGTGGGTCCCGGGGTCGATCGCCGGGTCGCGACCCCGGTGGTGGCGCGCACCCTCCACCGGGCGTGGGACGCTGGTGTGTCCCACGCCCGTACCCCCCCTCCGAGGTGACTGCATGCCCATCGCCATCATCAACCCCGCCTCCGGTGTGACCGAGCAGACGTTCGAGGAGATCTCCGACGAGGAGGTCGAGCGCATCCTGGCCCGGGCCAGCGCCACCTTCGCCACCTACCGCACGACCTCGTTCACGCAGCGCGCGGCCTGGATGGTGCGCGCCGCCGAGATCCTGGAGGGCGAGGTCGACCGGATCGCCCTGATGATGACCACCGAGATGGGCAAGACCCTGGCCGCCGCCCGGGCCGAGGTGCTCAAGTGTGCGAAGACCTGTCGCTACATGGCCGAGAGGGCCGAGTCCTTCCTCGGCGACGAGCCGGCCGACGCCGAGGCAGTCGGCGCGAGCTCGGCCTACGCCCGGTGGCTGCCGCTCGGCCCGGTACTCGCCGTCATGCCCTGGAACTTCCCCCTGTGGCAGGCCATGCGCTTCGCCGCGCCCGCCCTCATGGCGGGGAACGTCGGTCTGCTCAAGCACGCCTCCAACGTTCCCGGATCGGCCCTCTTCATGCAGGAGCTCTTCGAGCGGGCCGGATTCCCCGTGGGCGCCTTCCAGACCCTGTTGATCGGGGCCTCGCGGGTGGAGGGGATCATCCGCGACGACCGGGTGGTGGCCGTGACCCTCACTGGGTCGGGCCCCGCCGGGTCCTCGGTGGCGGCGATCGCCGGTGAGGTGTTCAAGAAGTCGGTACTCGAGCTCGGCGGCTCCGATCCCTTCGTCGTGATGCCCTCGGCCGACCTGCCCCGGGCCGCCGTGGTCGCCACCACCGCGCGGTGCCTCAACAACGGGCAGTCGTGCATCGCCGCCAAGCGCTTCATCGCCCATACCGACGTGGCCGACGAGTTCGAGCGCCTCTTCGTCGCCGAGATGTCGGCACAGGTGGTGGGTGATCCGCTCGACCCGGCGATGACGATCGGCCCACTGGCCAACGCCCAGCAACAGCAGGACATGATCGAACTGGTCGACGACGCGGTGTCCAAGGGGGCCACCGTGCTCTGTGGCGGTGTCGTCCCCGACGGCCCGGGCTACTACTACCCGCCGACCGTACTGGTGGGCATCACCCCCGAGATGCGCATCCACACCGAGGAGGCGTTCGGTCCCGTCGCGACCCTCTACCGGGTGTCCGACATCGACGAGGCCATCGAACTGGCCAACGACTCCGAGTTCGGCCTGGGGGCGAACGCCTGGACGCAGGACGCCACGGAACAGGCCCGGTTCGTGGCCGACCTCGAGGCGGGCATGGTCTTCCTGAACGGGAACACGACGTCCTACCCCGAGCTGCCCTTCGGAGGGATCAAGTCGTCGGGCTTCGGCCGGGAACTCACGGCGCACGGCATCCGTGAATTCTGCAATCTGAAGTCTGTCTGGGTCGGCGCCTGATGCGGCTCGGACCGGTGGTGCTCCTGGTGGGATCGCTCGGCGTCGGCGTGGGCGTCACCGTGCACGTGCCACCGGCCACCGCGGCGCCGTCCCTCCGGCCGGCGGTCGCTCCCGCCTTCGCCGGCGACGCCCCGGATCCGGACGTGGTCTACGCCGACGGCACGTACTACGCGTTCACCACCGGCACCGCCTACGGGAACAACCTCCAGGTGCTCGTCACGGGATCGGGCGACCCGACCGTGGGTTGGCACCCCTACACCGGTGGGTTCGGCTCGACCGCCCTCGCCGACCCGCCGGCCTGGGAACAGGCCGGCACCCAGACCTCACCGGGGGTCGTCTACACGGGTGGCCACTGGGTCATGTGGTACGACGCGGCGCTCGCCGGCCACGGTGTCGACACCGGCGCCACGTGTCTCGCCGTGGCGACGGCGGCCACCCTGACCCCGTCGAGCCCGGAGTTCGTCGACACCTCGTCGGCGTCGCCCTGGTGCCCCCCCGGTGGTGTCCTCGACCCGTCGCCGTTCGTCGACCCGGCCACCGGCACCCCCTATCTGGTGTGGAAGACCAACGACGGCTCGACGTCGGCGGCGTCGCAGGTCTGGGCGGTGCAGCTGTCGACCAGCGGCACCGCGTTCGCCGGGGTGCCCTCACTCCTGTTGACCGTGACCGTGGCCGAGCACACCACCGACAATCCCCAACTGGTGTCCACCGGTGGTGCCTACCACCTCCTGTTCTCGGGTGGGAACTTCGAGGACTCGTCCTACAACGAGCAGCTCGCCGACTGCGCCGGTCCGCTCGGTCCGTGTGCCAACCCGGCCGGTCCGTTCCTGACGACGTCGGGGAGCGGGTTCGGCCCCGGTGGCGGCAGCCTCTTCCAGGATCCCTGGGGCCACTGGTGGCTCGGCTACGCCGCCTGGAACCTCCCCTGCGTGGGCTGCACGACGACGCCCGGCGCCGTCCGGCAGTTGTTCGTGACCGGTATCGACCTCCCGCCCGGTCCGGCGCCCGTCGAGTTCGAGGGCATGGCCTCGCTGCCCGGTGGCAACGGATACTGGCTGGTCGACTCGACCGGCGCCGTCCATCCGCACGGTGCGGCCGTCTCCCACGGTTCGATGGCCGGGCAACCGCTCAACGCCCCGATCGCCCACATCGTGACCACACCGGACGGTGAGGGCTACTGGTTGGTGGCGTCCGACGGCGGTACCTTCGCCTTCGGCGACGCCGGCTTCTTCGGGTCCATGGGAGGGCGGCACCTCAATGCGCCCGTGGTGGACCTGGCCCCGACCGCCGACGGAGGGGGCTACTGGCTGGTGGCGTCCGACGGTGGCATCTTCGCCTTCGGGGACGCCCGGTTCTACGGGTCGATGGGTGGCCATCCCCTCAACCGGCCGGTGGCCGGGATCGCCACCGATGCGGCGACGGGCGGTTACTGGCTGGTGGCGTCCGACGGTGGCATCTTCGCCTTCGACGCCCCGTTCTACGGATCCATGGGTGGCTCCGTGCTCAACCGCCCGATCAACGGGATGGCTACGGCCGCCGATGGCCTCGGCTACTGGTTCGTGGCCAGCGACGGTGGCATCTTCGCCTACGGGGACGCCGGCTTCCACGGGTCGACGGGGGCCCTCGACCTCGTGGCCCCGGTCACGGGCATGGCCGCCGACCCGGCCACCGGCGGCTACTGGCTGACGGCGGCCGACGGTGGCGTCTTCGCCTTCGACGCCCCGTTCTACGGAGCGGCCTGAGTGCGGACAGCCGCCGGCACCTTCATCGCCGACTGACGGGCGAAGCGGACGACCCGGGCATCCCGGCCCACGAGTCACGCGCGTCCCAGTACCGGCGGGCACGGCGGACCCGCCGCTCCGGACCCCCGGCCTCGCGGATCGCCTCGAGCCAACGGGCCTCCGTCGCCTCGGCCTCGGCGAAGGCCTCGGCCGGATCCGGCGGCACGGCGAGCCAGCGGGCCTCGAGGCGCGCCTGCTCGGGAGCGATCAGCGCCAGGAGCCGGTCCGGGTCCGCCAACACGGCCCGGTGGAGCTCTTCGTGGCGCCACCACAGGGTTCGACGGTCGAAGCGGTCGGTCGGCTCGGGACCGAGGTCGAGGGCTCCGTCGACGCGCACCGGCTTGAAGAGTCCGGTGCACGGCGCGGAGGTACCCGTCACCCAGTGGTGAGCAGCGCCATCGGGCCTCAGCTCGGCGACCCACGAGGCGGTGGTCTGTGACGTGGCCTTCCACCCTCCACCGGCATGCATGCACGGCGCGGCCTTGGCCCCCGTCACCGGCGCCCACCGGGGGGCCGGACCCCTGCGGCCGTGGTGGCGCAGCACCGCCAGCAGCTCGCCGGGCGACGAGGCGGCACACGATGCGGTGATGGCGCGCCGAGCGCGTGCCTGGGCGAAGTAGGTGGGGAGGGCGGCATTGTGGTGGGAGAACCCCTCGAGGGTGAGACCGTTGCTGATCGCACGCACGCCGGAGGTGACCCGCTCGACGGCCCACTGCTGCCCCGCCGTCTCGAGCACGAGCGCTCCGTGGGCATCGGCCACCAGGAAGCTGCTGTGATAGCTGAACGAACGGTCCTCGTGGCCGCACCCACCCCCCTGTCCGTGTCGCCCGAGCATCGTGGTCATGACATCGACCGCCCCCTCGGCCGTCGACGCCCGCTCGAGGGCCAGCCGTAGGAGATCCATGCCGGTGAGGCCCGTGGCGACGAGAGACTGGTCGGTGAACACCGCCTCGTTGCCGATCACCACCCCGTGCTCGTTGGCTCCCATCTCCGCGCCCCACATCCAGAACGGCCGGGACAGCAGGACCGCGTGGGTCTCCGGTACCTGGTCGACCTCGATCCACGTGCAGCGGAGCCGGCTACCTGGAGCGTGGCTCCGGCGTGGCTGCCAGTCGAGCAGCTGGGCCTCGTTGGGGTTCCGGTCGCTGTTCTTGGCGAACAGCACCCGGTCGGGGGCGACCACGACGAGGGTGTCGCACATGGCGCCGAGGATACCGATGCGCCGCCGGGCTGTCGCTCAGACGAGGGGGTGGGCCCGCACGCTGAGCCGGGGGTCGAGGTGGGTGGTGTCGTTGAACCGACGGACCACCCAGCGGTTCGGTGTCACGACGAGGTGGGAGAGCGATCCGTTGTCCGCCCCGACGAATGCCCACGGCTCGGACCCCGTCGCCCGGGCCAGCACCTCACCGATGACACCGCCGTGGACCACGGCCACGACCCGCTGGTCGACGTGGCGGGCGGCGATCCGCCCGATGCCGGCCCGCACCCGTGCGCCGAACTGCTCGAGGGGCTCGCACCCCGGCGCCAGATCCCACCGTTGCTCCCGGACCATCTGCAGGGCGACCGGGTCGCGGTCCACGAACTTCTGCTCGAAGACCCACCCCTCCCACTCGCCGACGTGGATCTCGCGCAGGTCGGGTTCGACCGCGGGCACGATGCCCAACCGGCTGGCCAGGGGTGCGGCCGTCTCCACCGTGCGGCGGAGGGTCGTCACGTAGAGGGCGTCGACGGATTCGGGGGCCAGGCGGTCGGCCACCCGCTCCGCCTGGTCGCGTCCGATGGCGGACAGCGGCGGATCGGCCTGTCCGTGGAGCTGGGCAAACGGCTGGCCTTCCATGGCGTCCTCCGACTGGCCGTGGCGCACGAGCAGGAGCTCACAGGCCCCGGGCGGCGGGGTGAACCGGGCCTGGGGGAACCGGCGTGGCGAGCCGGGGGGACCGGCGACGTCGCTTGCGCCCATGGGCGAGAACGCCTCACCGGGGTCGGACATGCGGGCAGGCTAGACGCCGAGGCTCGACGCCGAGGCCGCGTCGAAGAGCCGGTTGGGGAGGAGTCGCTTGGCCACGACACCCATCCGTTCGCCCGTCGGGCCGACGGTGGTCCGCCGGGGCGGACGGGCCGAGTCGAGCAGCTTCGCCACCAGCGCCGCCACCCCGGCCGGATCGGCCCCGTCCCGCTCGTCGGCCTCCATCTTGGCGAGGGCCCTGGCGGCGGCGGGCGCGTAGGGATCGGCGCCGGAGGACGCCAGCGTGCGGCGGCCCTCGGTGAAGCCGGTCCGGAAGTTGCCCGGCTCGACCAGGGTCACGGCCACGCCGAACGGCTTGACCTCCCAGGCCAGCGCCTCGGCCCAGCCCTCGAGGGCGAACTTGCTGGCCGAGTAGTAGGCCTGGAACGGCAGTCCGATGACGCCGCCGATCGAGCTCATGATCACGATCCGGCCACGACGGGCGCGCAGGGACGGGAGCGCGGCGGTCACCGTTCGCACGGTGCCGAAGAAGTTGGTCTCCATCTGGGCGCGAGCGTCGGCGATCGGCGTCCGCTCCACCGGACCGGCCAGGCCCCAGCCGGCGCTGGCGACCACGGCGTCGATGCCGCCGTGGTCGTGCACCACCCGGTCCACGCCCTCCGACGTCGACGCGTCGTCGTCGACGTCCAGGGCGATCTGGGCCCACGGCGTGTCGGGCAGCATTCGGCGGCTGGCCCCGATGACGACGTGGCCCCGGTCGTGCAGGAGTTCGGCACACTTGCGGCCGATGCCCGAGGAAGCTCCGGTGACGAGGACGATCTGCTGGCTCACGGGGTGGGTCTCCTGTTCAGGTGCCGTCGGACTCGAACTCCCCGGCGGCCCCCGAGACGAGGCGGCGGTCGGGCACGAACCAGGTGAGGGCCACACCGGCGTAGAGCGCGTAGGCGATCCACGGCGACACGAACGCCAGTGCCATGCCGGTCAGGTAGAGCACGAGCGAGACGCTCCCCTTGACGTCGGAGCCCACCGAGCGGCCGACGGTGGATTCGGACCCGTTGACCCGGATGATCATGCGCTGGAGCAGCGAGTAGGAGGCCCCGGCACCGAGACCAACCAGTCCGTAGCAGACGGCCGGCACGACGTGGCGGGGGAATCGGCCGACCCAGGCGGTGACGATGGGGAAGAGGGAGAGCCAGAACAGCAGGAAGAGGTTGGACCACATCACCGACCCGCTGATGCGCCCGGTGGCCCGCAGCAGGTGGTGGTGGTTGACCCAGTAGATACCGACCATGATGAAGCTGAGGACGTAGACCAGCAGATGGGGGATGAGCTCGCGCAGGGAGGCGGCGGAGCTGCCTCCCGGGGTCGGGATGGAGAAGGCCATGATCGTGATGATCACGGCCATGACCCCGTCGCTGAACGCCTCCAGTCGATCGGTGCTGCTCAGCCGCATCGCGCACCCGGGTCGGTGGTCACCACGGCATCAGCATCGCATCTCCGGACGGCGGGGGTCGTCCTGTGTCCGGGTCGGGCCTCGGTCGACCGGTCCCGTCCTACGATCGGCGCATGGACGTCCCCAACCGCTCCGGAACCGCCGCCCGACTGCGGCTCGTGGTGGCACTCGGCACCACGGCGGTCGTGGCCGCGGCCTGTGGCTCCTCGGGCTCGGTGGCGACCACCACGTCGACCACGGGTCCAGATGCCGCCGTCCGGGCGGCGGTGGCCGACGGCGCGTCGGCGGCGCGCACGGACGCCGCGGGTACCGAGTGGCTGTGCCGGCCAGGCGTTGCGGACGACCCCTGCACCGCGGACCTCACGGCGACGGTCCTACCGGCGGCCGGTCCGCCGACGGTCCAGTCCCCGTCGATCGATCCCCACGCTCCCGTCGACTGCTTCTACGTCTACCCGACGGTGAGCAGGCAGCCCGGCGTCACCGCCACCCTCCGCATCGACCCGGCCGAGACGCAGGTGGCCCGGATCCAGGCGTCCCGGTTCAGTCAGACCTGCACGGTCTACGCCCCGATGTATCCCCAGATCACCGTGGCCGGGCTGTCGGCCGGCGCCCGGGCGGCCACGGCGGTATCGACGGCCTACGCCGGGGTGGAGTCCGCCTGGAAGGACTACCTGGCCCACTACAACCACGGCCGCGGGGTGATCGTCATCGGACACTCGCAGGGGGCGGCCATGCTGATCTCGCTGCTGAGGAGTCAGGTCGACCCGGACCCGGCCGAGCGCCGGCTCCTGGTCTCCGCCATGCTGCTCGGGGGGAACGTGACCGTGCCGACCGGCGGGACGGTGGGTGGCAGCTTCCAGGCCATCCCGGCGTGCACGGCGGACGCCGAGATCGGTTGCGTGGTCGCCTACTCGAGCTTCGACCAGGTGCCCCCCACTGACTCGTTGTTCGGTCGTCCGGGTTCCGGGGTGAGCGCACTGTCCGCCAGCACGGCGACGTCCGGGCTCCAGGTGCTGTGCACCGATCCGGCCGATCTCACCCACGACACGGCCACCCCGCTCAGCCCCTACTTCCTGACGGGTTCGGGGACCGGCGGGCCGGGAGGACTCACCCTGCCGGACGTCGCCACCCCCTGGGTGACCGAGCCGGGGCTCTACACGGGGCAGTGCCTGTCGCAGGGCGGCACCACGTGGCTCCAGGTGAGCGCGCCGATCACCCCCGGTGACACCCGCCAGATCGTGACCCAGACCCTCGGTCCCACGTGGGGGCTGCACCTGGTCGACGTGGACATCGCCCTCGGGGACCTGGTGGACCTGGCCCGGTCCGAGACGGCGGCCTACGTGCACCACGCCTGACCGATCGGCGTCCGGCGTGGCTGGTCTCAGAGGTCGTCGACGTACCGGTCCGTGCCGGGAACCGTCCGCCGGAACGGTGCGGCCAGGCGGAGCGTCGCCGCACGGGAGGCCTCGACGCGGTCCGTGTAGGCCCGGACGCGCCCGACCACCTCGGCGGGATCGCCGTCGACGAACAGGAGTTGCACCAGCCGGTCGGTCCCGCCCGGGGGGGAGCCCAGATCCATGGGGGCACCCTGGTCCCCGGCGTCGGGGGTCGAGGGCACCCAGGACGCGGCGAGTTCGACCGGCGACCCGGCCAACAGCGCGGGGAGGTGGGAGTCCGACAGGTCGGCCCGGAGGTCGCTGCCGGTGCCCTCGCTCGCGTCCCACCACAGCGCGACGAGACCCTCGTAGCCCCGGTCGAGTGCCAGCTCGACCGGGACGGGATCCTCGTCCCGGTAGTCGGTGCCCACGTGGTGGAACGTCGCGGTGTGGACGTGGGTCCGCTCGGGGAAGCCGCGTCCGTGGGTGTAGAGGTCGCGCACCTGGTTGATCGACCACTCGGCGAAGTGCTCGTGGTGGTGCCCCTCCTCGACCCAGTAGACGGCGACGTAGCTGCCGGCATCGGTCGGGACGGCGACGGTGCTCTCGGCCGGCCACCGGAGCGCCTTCAACGGCCGCGTGGCCACCCATCGGCTACCGGCGAACAGCCACGGCCCGACCATGCACCCGCCGTAGTAGTGGTCGCGCTCGTACCAGCGGTTGTAGGCCCGGGCGAAGCCGGGCGCCGGCTCGACGAGGGTGAGGAGCATGCTCCCCACCCTCACCGGGTAGTCGTCGACCCCGCCGACCTCGAGTGGGTTGTACATGCCGCTCCTCCCCGGTGGCCCGCGCGGCCCCACCGACACGCTAGGCCTGCTGACGAGGGGCGGGGCGCCCGCACCGGTGGTGGGCGGGGCGCCCGACCGTGTGCCACCATGAGCGGACGACGCTCGGGGTCCGCCTCGACCGGACTCCGGGGGGGAGTGACGTGGACGACCTGTCAGGCAGAGTGGCGGTGGTGACCGGAGGAGCGGCCGGCATCGGTCGGGGGATCGTGGGGGCACTGCTCGACGAGGGGGCCCGGGTGGTCGTGGCCGACATCGAGGGTCCCGTGCTCGACCGCACCGTGGACGAACTCCACTCCCGGGGCGACATCACCGGCGTGGTGACCGACGTCTCGGACCCCGCGTCGGTCGAGGCACTGGCCGACACGGTCTACGACCGGTTCGGGGCCTGCCACGTGCTGTGGAACAACGCGGGGGTCACCTCGGGTGGTGGTGGCAACCCCTGGGAGCAGGAACCGAACGACTGGCGCTGGTGCTTCGGGGTCAACGTGTTCGGCACCGCCAACGGCGTACTGGCCTTCGTCCCGCGGATGGTGGCGGCGGACGAACCGGGGGTGGTGGTGACCACGTCGTCCGGGGACGGCGGGATCGCCCCGGTCCCGTACGCCTCGGTCTACGCCTCCTCGAAGGCGGCCATCAGCTGCTTCACGGAAGCCCTCGCCCATCAGTTCGTGTCCCAGGGGACGAAGCTGCGGGCGGCCGTCTTCTACCCGTCCGGGGGCCTCCTCGAGACCGGGCTGTGGGAGGCGCAGCGCAACCGACCCGCCGAACTCGCCCGGGTCCGTCCGCGTCCGCCGGCGCCGGGCACCACGTTCGCCGAGTTCAAGGCGGCCCTGGCCGCCGCAGGCCGTCCGACCGACGTGGTCGACCTCGACGAGCTCGGTCGGTTCGCCGTGCAGGGGGTGAAGGACGGGAAGTTCGTCATCAGCCACAACCTCGACGCCGCCGGCCGCCTGCTGCACGCACGCGCCGACGCCATCGCCGAGGGCAGCCTGCCGCCGTCGGCCCTCGAGGGCCTGGGATGACCACGCCCGCGCCGGAGCCGACCACCAGGGGGACGCGATGACCAGCACGCTCGATCCGGACCGCCGCTACACGGTCATCTCGGCCGACGCCCACGCGGGCGGCGACATCCCCGACTACCGCCCCTACCTCCCGGCGGACCGGCATGACGAGTTCGACGCCTGGGCCGCGTCCTACGTGAACCCCTTCGCCGATCTGCTCGCGCCGACCGCCTACCGGAGCTGGGACTCCGACCGGCGGCTGGCCGAGAACGAGGCCGACGGCATCGCCGCCGAGGTCATCTTCCCGAACACCGTGCCCCCGTTCTTCGAGGAGGGGAGCCTGCTCGCCCTCCCCCCGGGACCCGAGGACTACGACCGCCGTTGGGCCGGCCTCCAGGCGCACAACCGTTGGCTCGCCGACTTCTGCGCCAAGGTGCCGGGTCGCCGGGCCGGAGTGGCCCAGATCTTCGCCAACGACATGGCGGACGCCGTGTCCGAGGTTCGATGGGCGGCGGCCAACATCCGGCCCTCGGGCGGGATCCTGCTGCCCCCCATCGGTCCGAGCTCCGGACTCCCGGGGCTCTGGGAGTCCTACTACGAGCCGCTGTGGGAGGTGTGCGAGGAACTCGGCATGGTGGTCAACATCCACGGTGGCGGCGGTCTGCCCGACTACGGCGACGCCGAGGTCGCCCGCGCCATCATGCTGGTCGAGCTGCCCTGGTTCTCCCACCGATCGGCCTGGCACCTGATCCTCGCCGGGGTCCTCGAGCGCCACCCGGGACTGCACGTGGTGCTCACCGAGCAGGGTCTCGGGTGGCTGCCGCGGGGACTCGAGACCCTCGACTGGTTCTACGGTCGGATGACCATGGGCGGCGCGGCCGAGGCCGACTTCTTCGGGGCGGCGGCCCAGGGGATGTCGATGACCCCGTCGGAGTACTTCGCCCGGAACTTCTCGGTCGGGGCGAGCTTCCTGCGGGCCAGTGAATCCGCCGTCCGTCACGAGGTCGGGGTCGAGCGGATCATGTGGGGATCGGACTACCCCCACTCGGAGGGCTCCTACCCGTACAGCCTCACCGCGCTGCGCGCGGCGTTCGGCGCCTGCGACCCGGCCGAGACACGCCTGATGCTCGAGGACAACGTGGCACGTGTCTACGGCTTCGATCTGGAGGCGCTGCGTCCCGTCGGTGACCGGATCGGCCCTACGGTCGCCGAGGTCGCCACACCCCTGGCCGTCGAGGACTACCCGACCGACTCCACGTGCAACGCCTTCGACCGCCACCAGGTGCTGCGCTCCTGGTAGGTCGACCGGTGACCGGTCAGCCCGGGGGCCGTACCCCGTACTCGGCCTTCCACCACCGTGCCTCGGACCGTTCCACCGGGTCGCTGTGCCGGCCGGCGTCCTGGCCGAGGAGATCGGGCGACGGACCGATGCGCTGGGCGATCGGCCGCAGTGCGTCGAGGTCGAATCCGTAGACCCTCGCCGCGGTCAGGCCGAGCAGTGCGGCCGTGTCGTCCACCGGCACCGACGCGAAGTCCGCCTGCAGTTTGGCCAGCGTGTGCGGCCACGTGCCTTCGGGGTGCGGGTAGTCGGTGCCCCACATCACGACATCGGTGCCGATCACGTACCGCCGACGGATCTCCTCGCGGGACATGGTGGAGGCCCCGATGAAGATGTTGGTGCCGAAGTAGTCCGAGGGCAGCTTCGAGATCTTGCCCTGCAGCATGGCGGCCAGCTTCTTGGTGGTGTGTCCACCCCCCATGTACTGGTCCCACTTCCACATCATGTCGGGGGCCCAGTAGGCGGCGGCCTCGGTGACGACGAACTTGAGGTCGGGATAGCGTTCGAACGCCCCGCCGAAGAGCAGGTGCCACGCCGGGCGCACGGCCCACCACACCACTTCGGCCAGGTAGACGCCGGTGTGCTCGCCGTACTCCTCCATGGGGGCCTCGCCCGAGTGGGTGTGGACGGGTAGGCCGGCCTCGGCACAGGCCGCCCACACCGGGTCGTAGGACGCGTCGTTGTAGGGCGTCCGGTTGCGCCACATGGTCGGGATCATGATCCCGCGGATGCCGGGTTGGGCGGCCACCCACTCGATCTCGGCGACGGCCCGCACGATGTCATGGGTGATGGGCACGAGGGCGATCCCGCCCCGCCGGTGCGGCGAATGGGAGCACATCTCGGCCAGGAACCGGTTGTGGGCGTGCGCTCCGGCGAAGGCCAGCTCGGGATCCTCGATGGCGCCGGCGAACAAGCCGGCGCCGAACGGGGGTGAGGCCATGCCGGTGACCGCGTCGGCGTCGGCGAACAGCACGTCGGCCGCCACGCCGTCGGCGTCCAGCTCCTTGTCACGTATGACGGGGTCGAAGGCCCCCTTCAGACCCTCCTCGTTCCCCTTCTCCCAGCCCATGATGTAGTCGTAGTTGAAGGCCAACGCCTCCTCGCGGTGGGCGGTCCGTTCGGACAGGTACTCCTCGAACGCGGGGTGGTGCCGGGACTCGAGATACGGACGGTAGTCCTCGCAGGCGAGACCGGCGTGGCCGTCGGCCGAGATGACGACGTAACGGTCCTGGCCGGTGGTGGGGACGTCGCTCACCTGGACGCCCCCAGCACGCTCAGGTCGTCGTAGCGCTGGTGCACGAAGGGCACGAGCCACTCGGCCGGCACCCGTTCGACGATCTCTCCGACCTGGGACGAGGAGATCTCGGCGTACTCGAAGGCGAGGACCTTGCCCATGGGGAAGTCGGCGATCGGATCGAGCGGGGCCTCGAGCAGCTTGCACTCGCCCGTCACCGGACGGACGACACGCGCCGTCTCGTGCCGGCGGCAGTAGACGAGTGCCGGGTCGGACTCCAGCCCCCCGCCCGACGGATCGGGCAGGAGCTTGAAGTAGAAGTCCAGCTTGTCGATCTCATAGCCGGGCTGTTCGGGCCCGAGGACGCCGCTCACCTCGGCGACCGTCGAACCCATGCGGGCGATCCCCGCCAGCAGTGCGTCGCCCTCGGTGGACAGGTCCAGTTGGGCGATCTTCTTGGGCTCACCGAAGGTCTCGCGTCCGCCGGTGGTGGCCTGCTCGGTGCTCATGGGCATGAACAGCGCGTACTCGCCCTCGACGTCCCCGTGGCGGGCCCGCACGCCGAACCAGCCGGCGCCGAAGGTGGGCAGACCGGTCCCCATGTCGACCACGGCGATCCTCAGCCGGGCGGTGGCGTCGGACGGCTCGAGCGGCCGGGGCAGTACCCGGGCGATGACCTCCGGATCGGTCTCGAAGACGACGGTGACCGCCTTCGACCAGATCGGGCTCCTGGTGGCCTCCACCTCACGGTTGGACAGCTGCTCGGGCGGACGCGCCCCGTACCGGACTTCGCGCATGGCCTCTCCCCCTTCCCCCGGCGGCCCTCCGGTCGCCGTCCCCAGTGTGGCACGCAGAGGGCCTGGCCCGCCGGGCTCCGGTCTCAGCCGGTCGCCATCTCGGCGTTCTTCTCGTCCACGTGGACCACGCGGGGCCGGTGGGCCCCCAGCTCGTGGTCCTCGTAGTCGGCGTAGGTCAGGAGGATGACGGTGTCGCCCACGTGCACCAGCCGGGCCGCCGCTCCGTTGAGGCAGATCTCGCCGGGTCCGCCCACGATGGCGTACGTCTCGAAGCGGGCCCCGTTGTCGACGTCGAGGACGGTCACCTGTTCGTGCTCGAGGATGTCGGCCGATTCGAGCAGGACCGGGTCGATGCTGATCGAGCCGATGTAGTTGAGGTCTGCGGCGGTCACCGTGGCCCGGTGGATCTTCGATTTGAGCATCCGGCGTCTCATCGTCCCAGGCTACCGAGGTGAGGGGGCAGGCGCCCGCACGCCGGCCTCCGTCCGTCCTCACTCCTTGGAGGCGAAACGCACCAACGGTGAGGACGAGAGCTCGCCCGCCAGCGCAGTGTCCCCGGGACCCCGGCCGGCGACCGTGGCGTCGAGGAACGCTGCGGTCGACTCGTCCAGTACCGGTGTCCAGGGGGTACCGCCGGCGATGGGCGGGAGGTGGTCGGCCCCGAGGAGGGAGAGGTAGAAGACCGGGGCGTCGACCTGTTCGAAGACGGTCTGGCTCGAGGAGTAGGGCACCACGGAGTCCGCCGTGCCCTGGATCAGCAGCAGCGGGACGTGGGAGGGTGCCGGCGTCTCGCCCATCGGGTCGGGGGCGTCGGCGACGACGGCCCCGACCCGGGGGTCTGCGGTCCCGGTTCCGTAGCCGACCAGTAGGGCGACGTCGGCACCGTCGGAGTGGCCGACGACGGCCACCCGGGTGTCGTCGATGTGCCCGCCGGGCTCCCCCTCGATCGCCGTGATGACGAAGCTCACGTCGCCCGCCTCCTCCGTGAGGTGGGAGCGGTCCAGCGGGAAGCCACGGGCGGGATCCTCGAGGGGGAACGACGGTGCCGCCACCACGTAGCCCGACGAGGCCAGCTGCGAACAGAACCGCTGGTAGTCGGACGGACCCTTGCCGAAGCCGTGGACGAACACCACCAGGGGGAACGGCCCGGGTCCCGTCGGGGTCCACACGACGGTCGGCAGGGCGCGCTGGTCGGCCAGTTCGCGTCCGTCGCTCGTCACGGGTCGGGTGGTGTCGACCAGGGCCTGTTGCGTCATGGTGACCGCCAGTTGGCGGAGCGCCGGCGCCGGCGCCGGCACCTGCACCGGCGTCCGGTCCACCCTGGACGTGGAGGTCGGAGCGGACCCTGTGGTGCTGCAACCGCCGGACAGGACGGCGGCGGACAGGACGGCGAGCAGGGACATCACCGTCGGTCGATCCGGCCACGACCTCCTCTCGGCGCCCGGGTGCATCACGCCAGTGTCGCGCCCACCGGCGCGGTACCCGGGAAGGCCCGGTCGGTCGACCCCTCCGACCGGTCCGGATCGCACTGCTAGTGCACCTTGAGCGACGCCCCGGTGGGCTGGTGGGCCGAGTTGTCCCCCACCGCGAAGCGGTAGGTGCCCGGCACCGTGGTCCAACCGTCGGCCTGGTAGGTCTGCAGTTGGCTCTCGGGTACGTCCAGGCTGACGCGGCGTGACGTCCCAGGTGCCACCTGCACCGGGGTGAATGCGGCCAGCTGGCCCGGTGGCTCGCCGGCGGCCTGCGGGTAGGTCAGGTAGACCTGGGCCACGTCGGTCCCGGTCCGGCGCCCGGTGTTGGCGACCACGAACGACACCGCGTAGCCGCCGGCCACGCGCGTCACCGTGGCGCGACGGATGGCGTACGAGGTGTAGGAGAGCCCGTAGCCGAAGGGGAACAGGGGTGTGGTGCCGGTGGCTCGGTCGAACCGGTAGCCGACCTCCAGACCCTCGGAGTACGTCGAGACCAGGCCGACCCCCGGCCACTGCGACGGGCTCGGCACGGCGGACGCGGCCATGCTGGTCGGGAACGTCACCGGGAGGTGACCCGACGGGTCGACGTCCCCCGCGAGCACGGCGGTGATCGCCGTCCCGTCCTGCTCGCCCGGGTACCAGTCCTCGATGACGGCGCCCACCTCGGACAGCCAGGGCATCACCACCGGTCCGTCCGTGTTGAGGACCACGACGGTACGCGGGTTGGCGGCGGCGACGGCGGCGATCAGGGCGTTCTCGTCGCCCGGGAGCTGCAGGTCGGGCCGGTCGAACGTCTCCGCCGTGAAGTCGGCCGCGAACACCACGGCCACGTCGGACTGCTTGGCCGCGGTCACGGCCTGGGCGATGGCGCCCCCCACGTAGGCCATGCCGAGGTCGAAGATGCTCGGGACGTCGATGGAGGTGGCGTCGGCCACCGGCGTCCACTGCAGCGACAGGTGGTAGTGGTGGTGCGCGGCGAGCACGACCGAACCGGACCACGTCCCGACGTCGTGGGTGATGAGATCGGTGGCGGCCGGGTGCCCGTCGAGGGTGAGGGCGGCGGCACCGGTCCCGGCGAGGGAGAAGACGTAGCGGCCCGAGTGGGGCACGGTCAGGCTGCCTGTCCAGGTGGCCTTGGAGCCGGTCCAATCCGACGGGATCGCCACACTGGTCGCCTGGGTCGTCGTGGGATCGAGTTCGGGGAGTCGGCCGCCGTCGGCGAGGGAGGTCGGGATCCGCTCGGGCCGTTCGGCCGCCGGGTTGGAGCGCACCCGGTCCCGGGCGGGTGCCGTGGCCGACGGCTCCGGCTGGATGGCCGCTGCGGCCACCGGATCGACGGCGGTGATGACGGGCCCGCCACCGGACGCCGGGGCCACCGACAGGGTGAGCCCGTGTCCCCTGCCCGAGGCGGGCGTCAGGTAGCGGGTCGGGATGGTGGGGAGGCGCATCGTCGTCGATCCGCCCTCGGCATAGCGCACCCTCACGCCCGTACCGAACCGTGACCGGATGGCCGCAAGCGGCGTGGAGGTGAACGGCGGGACCACGTGGGACGATCCGAGACCCTGGGTGACCGGATGGGTGGAGGCGTCGGCACCGATGACGGCCACTGAGCCGACCGAGGACGGCCGGAGCGGAAGGAGGCGGGACCGGTTCTTCAGCAGCACAGCCGCCCGCTCGGCCGCCGTCAACGCGAACTGGGTGTGACTGGCCACGGCGACCGGGGTCCCGGGTGTACCGGCGGCGGGCCGGCCGACAACGCCGTAGGCGAACATCTCGGTGAGCACCCGTTCGACGTCGGCGTCGACGGTGGCGACGTCGAGATGGTGGGCGTCTATGGCATCGGTCAGCGTGTCGACGGCCGACGGCTTGAGCAACTGCACGCCGGAACGGAGGGCCAGCGGCTGGTCGTGCACGGCCCCCAGGTCGGAGCGGACGAATCCGGCGAAGCCCCACTGCTCCAGTGCGAGCCCGAGCAGTGGGTCCTGGCACTGGAAGTATCCGTCCAGCCGGGGGTATGCGCACATCAGCGTGGCCACGTGACCCCGGGTGACGGCGGCCTTGAAGGGCCGCAGGTAGATCTCCTGGAGGGCCCGGTTCGGCACCTCGGCGTCGAGGGCACCGCGGTTCGTCTCCTGGCTGTAGGCGACCAGGTGCTTGGCCTGCGCCATGACGCCGCGGGCCTGGAGCCCCCGGATGTCGGCCAGCCCGAGCTGGGTCGTGAGCAGGGGGTCCTCGCCGTACGACTCGTCCGCCCGCCCGCTCGTCGGCACCCGGTCGATGTTGAGGTTCGGACCCTGGCTCACGTCGATGCCCTGACCGATGGCCTCGGCACCGATGACGTCGCCGTACCGCAGGGCCACCGACGTGTCGAAGGTGGCGCCGATGGCGAGGGGTGCCGGCAACTCGGTGACACCGGTGTCGCCGTAGGCGATCCCCCACGGCCCATCGGACAACGTGAGGGACGGGATGCACAGCCGGGCGACACCGGCGTCCACGTTCTCGTAGTCACCGGAGCTGGTCAGCACGATCTCCCCGAGCTTCTCGGGCAGTGTCATCCGGTCCACGGTCTGTTCGGCCAGCACGGCCGGCGGATCCCCGGCGGCGATGTCCGCGGCCAGCCAGGGACAGTCGGCCACGGGGACCGGCGGGGTCGGCAGAGCCGTCGCCGTGCCCGCCGTCGGCGCGGACGACGGTGGCGTCGGCACCGTGGCGGTGGCCGCCGCGGCCACGCCCGGTAGACCAGCAGCCACGACGGCCCCGACGACGAGGGTGGTGAGCAGGCGCCCGCAGGCGCGTGCAGCCACGTGGCTGGAGCGGGTCACGTCGCGATCGTACGGGCAGCGGCGACGTCCGCCTCGCCACCGGGCCGGTCCGTCATCGGCGGCCGCCGGGCAGGCCGACAAGCTCGCGCCTGCGGTTCCGACCCGGGTCGTCAGGCGGGCGACCGGATCCGCGGGCCGACCCCCTTGCATCAGGGCGACTCGGACACGTGGGCGGTGAGTCGCCAACCCGAGATCTCGTGTCGGTCGTCGGTGCAGGAGACCACGGTCCAGGATTCCGGAGTCCACACGTAGACAGCCGCCTGTCCGTGGCGGCGGCCCAGGGCGGCACCGTCCTCGCCGCTGAGACCGGGTACGGCCAGCCCCGCCTCGTGGTGGAGGGAGTCGGGATCGCGCCCGACGGCGGGCCAGTGCGCCAGACCGAGGCGGGTGAGCTCGTCGACGAGCCGTTCGTTGCGGATCTGGTTCGACCCCGGGTCCAGGACGACACTGTCGGGGTTCCAGGCGGTGACGACCACCACGGGCAGGGCGACGCCGTCCGGCCAGACCCCGGTGCGGCCGGGCGCGGCGGGCTCGAGCCGGAACGGCGACCGCCCCGGAGGGGCCATGTCCACCACGGCGCGGGTGTACGACGCCCAGTCCTCCTCGGAAGCCATCAGGTCGGTGCCGGAACGGCTAGGCGAAGGTGGCGGTCACCGGCAGGTGCTTCACGCCACCGACGAAATTGGCCTGGGCCCATTCGGGCGTCCCGGCGACCTCGATGGTGTCGACGGCGGCCAGCAGTCTCGGCAGGATGGTGCGCAGCTCTCGCCGGGCGAACGTCGAGCCCAGGCAGAAGTGCTCACCCCCACCGAAGGCGATCATGCGGTTGGCGTTGGGCCGCTCGACATCGAACTCCATCGGCGCCTCGAACATCCGCTCGTCCCGGTTGGCCGAGGGGTAGGAGAGGAGGAGGCGGTCGCCCTCGGGGATCTCCACCCCGGAGAGTGTGGCCGGCCGGGTCAGGTAGCGGAGGAAGTGGCGGACCGGTGAGGTCCAGCGGATCATCTCGTCCACGGCGTTGTTCACCAGCTCGGGACGCTCCTGGAGGACCCGGACCTGGTCGGGGTGGCGCAGCAGGGCCTCGAGTCCCCCGGACAGGGCGAACGACGTGGTGTCGTGGCCCGCGGTGGCGACGATCGTGTAGTACCAGAGGCGCGCGTTGCTGTCCATGGGACAGCCGTTGACCTCGCTGGTGGCGATGACGGTGGCCAGGTCGTCGGTCGGGTGGGCCCGGCGGTCCTCGGTCAGCCCGTCGAAGTAGGTGGCGAACTGGGCGATGGTGTCGGTCAGCAGGGCCATGGGGTCGGTCAGGTCCCCGAGGTACTCGGGGTCGGCCGCCCCGAAGATCCCCTGGGTCAGCTTGAGCATCGTCGGCTCGTCCTCCTGGGGGATCCCGAAGATGCCCATGATCACGCGCAGTGTGTAGGGCACGGCGATGTCCTGGGCGAAGTCGCAGTCCCCGTCGAACTGGCGGAACTTGTCGACGAACTCGTCGGCGATAGCCTCGATCGACTGCTGACGCTTGGCCACTGCCCGGGGCCGGAACCAGTCGTTGGCCACGTTGCGGTGGTCGTGGTGCTCGTCCCCGTCCATGTGGATGAGCGTCTCGCCCTCGATGCCGACCGACCGGAGGAACTCGAACTGGGCGTCGGGACCGAGGATGGAGTTGCGGGTGTTGAGGAAGTGCTCGTTGTCCCGCGACACACTGAACACGTCCTGGTGGCGGGTGACCGCCCAGAACGGCGTGTATCCCTCCACCTCGACCCGGAGCACCGGTGCGTCCCGTCGGAGTTCGGCCGCGGCGGCGTGCCAGGCCGCCTGATCGGCGTAGGCCGTGGGGTCGATGAAGATCTGTCCCCGGACGTCCGGCTCGCTCATGTCTGCTCCCGAGTGCTGTGACGGTCGGTCCGGAGGCGGACCGCTCCGACGTCAGATGCTAGCCAGGGGGCGGGACCGCTCCGGGCCCGCCCGAACACGGGGCGTGCCCGAGCGGGCCGGTCCGGGGGGCCCGCCCGGGAGGAACCGGGCAGAGTTGCAGGTCGGGTGCCGAACTCAAGGGTCCCCGGGCGCGGTCCGATGCACACGTCGGAGCGATGGCTGAGGACACGGAGGGGCGATGATCGAACGGCCGGACGGTGGAGCGCGCGGTCAGCGAGTTGGACGACTCCTCCTCACTCCTGTCCTCCTCCTGGCCCTGGTGGCTCCGGTCGCCCTGCTCGCGGGTGGTGCCCGGGCGCAGGCCGCCATTCCGCCGTGTGCGGTACCGAAGGCCCCGCCCGGCATCCTCGGGCTGGTCCCGGCCCGTGCCACCGGGACGTGCACCGCCGTGGCCGCCCACACATCCACGCCGCAGGGATCGGGCTCGGCCTACAACCAGGGCAACCCTCCGCTGCTCTACGGGGGTGGCTCCGTCGTCGGGACGGCCGCCGTTCCCGGGGAGAACACCGTGCACCCGGTCTTCTGGGCGCCTCCCGGCTACTCGTTCCCCGCCGGCTACCAGGCCGGGGTGACGACCTTCCTCGACGACGTGGCCGCGGACAGCGGCGGTCCGTCGAACGTGTACGCACTCGACACCCAGTACACGGACGGGTTGGTGGCGGGTACGCCGCACCTGTCCTACGCGATCCACGCGGGTGCTCCGGTGCAGGTCACCGATCCTTATCCGGTGTCCGGCCAGTGCACCCCGGATACGACGAAGCAGGAGCCGTACACCGCATGCGTCACGGACCTCCAGATCCACAGCGAGCTCGGGTCGGTGCTCGCCGCCAACGGCCTGGCGGCCGGACTGGCCGACATCTACCTCGTCGTCCTCCCTCCGAACGTGGAGACCTGCTTCTCCGGTGTCGACGCCGCGGCCGGCGGTACCTGCTCCGACACGAACTACCCGGGCTTCTGCGGCTACCACAGCGGGGCGGCGACCTCGTCGGGCCAGGCGCTCTACGCCGACATCCCGTTTCCCACCTCGTTCAACTACACGTGCGTCACCCCGGAGTCACCCAACGGATCGCCCGCCCTCGACTCCACCCTCAGTCTGATCAGCCACGAGCACAACGAGACGATCACCGATCCCTTGGGCAACGGGTGGATCGACAGCGTGGGCAACGAGGTGGGGGACGAATGCGCCTGGACCTACGGGAGCTCGCTCGGGGGCTCGCCGGGGGCCCAGTGGAACCAGGTGATCAACGGGAACCGGTACTTCCTGCAGGAGGAGTTCTCCAACGAGGACTTCGCACGCAACCCGGCGTTCGGCTGCGCCCTGACCCAGGCCAGCCCCCAGGTGTCGGTGGCCGTCACCACCGCCCACCCCACCGCGGGCCTGGTCACCGGGTTCGACGGCAGCGCGTCGACCGATCCGAACGTCACGAACGGGATCATCGCCTGGTCCTGGGACTTCGGTGACGGGACCTCGGCGAACCAAGTGGCCACGCCCACGCACGTCTACGCCCAGCCCGGCACCTACGCCGTCACGTTGACCGTCACCGACGTCGACGGGTTCAGCGCCGCGGCCAGCCGTCAGTTGGCCGTGGCGTCGCCCTCCTCGGTGGCCCCGACGTTCACGCGGTCGCTCCCCCCCCTGACGGCGACCGTGGGTACCGCCTACTCCTACGGGTTCGCCGCCGCCGGCACGCCCACGCCGACCTTTGCGCTCTCCGGCGCCCCGGCGTGGCTCGGGATCGACGCGGCCACTGGCACCGCGACGGGAACACCCCCTTCCGGGACGTCCTCGTTCACCTACTCCGTCACCGCCTCCAACGGTGTCGGCACGGCATCTCTGGCGGGGCCCTTCACCGTGACCGTCGCCACCCCGGCCGGCCCACCGGCCACGACCCACGGCTACTGGCTGGTGGGCTCGGACGGTGGGATCTTCTCCTTCGGGCAGGCGGGATTCTACGGATCGACCGGCAACATGGTCCTCCAACGCCCTGTCGTCGGGATCACGCCGACGAGGGACCGGGCCGGCTACTGGCTCGTGGCCTCCGACGGCGGCATCTTCGCCTTCGGTGACTCGGGCTACTACGGCTCGCTACCCGGCCTCGGCCTGGCACCGGCCGGCAGCGCGGCCCCACGCTCCCTGTCCGCTCCGATCGTGGCCATGGTCCCGACCCCTGACGGTGCCGGCTATTTCATGGTGGCCGCCGACGGCGGCGTGTTCGCCTTCGGTGACGCGCGGTTCGCCGGATCGTGCCCGGGTATCGGTGGATGTTCCGGGGCGGCCGTGGCGGTCATGCCCGATGCGACCGGCGGCGGCTACTGGCTGGTCACCGCCACCGGGAACGTCTACGCCTTCGGCGACGCCAGGTATCTCGGTGCGCCGTCGCCCCGACCGGTGCCCGTGACCGCGGCGGTACGCACGCCGGACGGCGGTGGCTACTGGGTCCTGTTCGCCGACGGACAGGTCAGCGCCTTCGGTGACGCCCTCGGTCTCGGGAGCCCGGCCGGGACCCTCGGTGGCGACCGGGCCACGGCGATCTTCGCCACCTCCGACGGCGCGGGGTACTGGGTGGGCACCGCGGCCGGCGCCGTCCACAACTACGGCGACGCCCCGAACGACGGCAGCATGGCCGGGGCCCACCTCAACGGTCCGATCGCCGCCGCTACCGGTTGGTAGGCCCGGCCGGGCTCAGGCCCGGCGACGGGGCTCGGAGTGGTCCCAGTCGGCCAGCAGGGTGCGAAGTGCGGTCAGCAGGATCAGGGGCTGGTCGAGCATGGCGTGGTGACCGGCCTCGGGGACCTCGATCACCGGGGTGACCCGGCCCAGTTCGTCGTACATGAAGCGGCCGATGTCCGGGGTGACCAGCCCGTGCTCGGAGCGCAGCAGGGCGAAGCGGCAGCGGACCCGCGACAGGTAGGGGAGGGCCACGCTACGCATGCCCCCGCCGAACTGGGCGAAGACGTCCCGGTCGAACTTCCACCGGAACCCCCCCGCGGTGGGTCTGACCGAGTGGTGGGCGACGTGGTCCATGACGTAGTCGAGGTAGTGGTCCTGGGCCGGCACGGTGCGGAAGTGGGCGAAGGCGTCGGCGCGTGTGGTGTAGACCCGGGGTCGACCGAACGCCTCTTTCAGCCGGTACGAGGCGATCTCGGGATCGGGCTCGGTGACCGGCGAGTCGCAGACGATGGCCCCGCTGACCGCGTCGCCGTGGCGGGCGGCCGTCCCGATCGTCACGAAGCCGCCCATCGAGTGACCGATGACCACCGGTGGCCCCTCGATGTCGCCGGCGCCCGCCGCCGCCATGACCTCGTCGGTCCACTGTTCGAGGGAGTACGACGGGCGGTGGCCGCTGTCGCCGTGGCCGGACAGGTCGACGCACACGACCCGGAACTCGTCGGCGAAGGTGGCGGCCACGTGGGTCCACCAGTGGGCGTGGGCTCCGCCGCCGTGGACGAACACCAGGCCCCTCGTGCCCGGGTCACCGAACGTCAGTGCATGGATCCGACAACCGGCGACGTCCACCTCGAGGTCCCCCTGTGGCACGGACAGTGCCCGCTTGAACCAGGCGGGTGCGTCCGTCAGCGGGGTGTAGGTCATCGGTCCTGCTCCGTGATGGCGTCGGTGACGTCGTGCTCGAGCGGCTGGTGGGAGAGCCAGCGGTCGAGGTTGGTGCGGAACAGATCGGCCTGGCGGCCGAACCGGCCGAAACCCCCGGCGGCATTGTGCGGGGTGACCCGGACGCGTGGATGACTCCAGAAGGGATGGTCGGCGGGGAGCGGCTCCGTGTCGAAGACGTCCAGCACGGCGACCCGTTCCGGTCCGGCATCGAGGGCGGCCAGCAGCGCGTCCTCGTCGATCAGTCCGCCCCGCCCCACGTTGACCAGCACGCTGTCCGGTCGCATGGCCGCCAGGAACCCGGCGTCGACCAGGCGGTGGGTCGTCGGGTGGAGCGGAGCGCACAGCACGACCACGTCGGCCCCGCCCAGTTCCTCGCCCAGCTGGTCCGGGGTGACCATGCGGTCGGCAGGGTCCTGGGGGGACGGGTTCCGACGGCAACCGACGACCCGGGCCCCGAGCGCCCTGGCCCGCCGCGCCACCTCGCTGCCGATGTGGCCGAGGCCGACGACCAGCCAGGTGCTGCCCGACACCTCCCGCCAGTCGTGGATGCGCCAGACGTAGTCGGCCTGCTGACGGCGCCACTCGCCCGCCAGTTGGAACTCGTCCAGCACGGCCCGCAGCACGAATTCGGCGATCGGCAGGCTGTTGACGTGGGCGTTGCACACCCGGACGCCGCGCGCGGCGAGGAGGTGGAACGGCTCGGCGTCGTAGCCGGCGGCAGGGGACTGGAACCACCGCAGCGACGGGCACTCGACCAGGAATCGGAAGAAGGCGGTCACGGGTGCCCCCTCGCGGAAGAGGTCGGAGGTCCCCCAGGCGATCTCGGGTCGGGCCTCGGGCCAGGGGACACCCGCACCGCCGCCGTCGGTCAGGCTCCCGTCCCCCTCCATCACCAGCCAGTCGACCCCCGGTCGGGCCAGCCGGTCGGCGAACACGTCGTGGGCCGGACGGGTGAGGAGGACGAGCACCGGATCAGGCCCGCGCCACGGCGTCGGCCACGAGGCGCTGGACCAGCGCCACCCCGGCCTCGTGGCGGGGGCTGAGGATCCCGGGACGGGCGAGGCCCGAGGTCAGGTTCCGCTGGACCGCCTCGCAGATCGTCCGGTCCTCGTCGAGGATCCCCACCGAACTCCGCACCGCTCCGTCGATCTCGCCGACCGGGGTGCCGGGGGCGAACGAGAAGGTGTACTCGACCCGCGTCGACGTGGGTCCGGTGGGCCAGAAGCTCTCGACGCACATGCCGGACGGGTAGAGGTTGAGCGCGAATCCCGGGAACCGCCACAGCCAGGCCCCCTCGGTGACCGCGCCGTCCCGGGTGGGTGCGGTGTGCACGGCCGACGACCCGGAGGTCTCCACCTCGTAGCGGGAGGCGTCGATCTGTCGGTTGAGGCCGGGGTGGACGAGGGGTATGTGGTAGCCCTCCTGGTAGTTCTCGGCGTAGACCTTCCAATTGGCGGCGAGGTCGTGGTGGGAACGGTGGGTCACCTCGAAGGTCTCCATGGGGAACGGGGCGCTGCGTCCGGCCACGGGACCGAGCCACGCCGGGAGGTCGGGCTCCTCGGGCTCGAGGGCGACGAAGAGCAGCCCCCGCCACGTGGCCACGTGGGCCGGCACGAGGGAGAACCCGTCGGGCCCGACCTCGGTGCCGAAGTCGCGGGCCGACGTGAGGCGGCCGTCGAGGGCGTAGGACCAGCCGTGGTAGCGGCAGACCAAGCGGCCGCAGGACCCCGAGCCGTCGGTCACCAGCGGCCCGGCCCGGTGCCGGCAGATGTTGTGGAACGCCCGCAGCGACCCGCCGTCGTTCACGACGACCAGGGGGAACCCGGCCAGCGGGGTCGCCAGGTAGGCGCCGTGCGCCGCCACCTGGGCGGCGGACCCCACCGCCGTCCACTCGCGGCCGAACACGGCTCGGCGCTCGACCTCGTGGCGGCCGGGGTCGACGTAGGCGGCGGCCGGGGTCACGGAGTGGCCCGCAGTCGTGTCGGTGGTCACGGTCCCTCCCCTCGGTGCGCTCGTCGGTTGCTCCGCCTCATCATGCCAGTGGACCGGCCACCGGTCGCCCGTCGGAGGGAGAGGCCGGTGCTAGAGAAGGGGTCGTGATCACCTCCGAACGCCATGGCCCGGTCGCCCTCGTCGTCCTCGACCGTCCCGAGGCGCGCAACGCCCTGACCGGCGCGATGATCGCCCGGTTGACGGACGTCCTGGTCGAGGCGGACGACGACCCGGACGTCGGCGTCGTGGTGCTGACCGGTCGGGACCCGGCATTCTGCGCCGGCCTCGACCTGACCGACCTGGTCCGGACGTACGACGACGTGGCCTCCTCCCCGCGGTCGGATCGCCCGGTCGTGCACCGAGGGCTGCTGCCGGGCACCGCGACACCGGTCATCGGCGCCGTCAACGGACCCGCGGTGACCGGCGGACTCGAGCTCGCTCTCGGATGCGACTTCCTCATCGCGTCGGAACGGGCCACGTTCGCCGACACCCACGCCCGGGTCGGCGTCCTGCCCGCCGGGGGCATGACCATCCGCCTTCCGCAGCTGGTCGGGGTGAACCGGGCCCGCCAGATGTCGCTGACGGGGGACTTCGTCGACGCCGTCACCGCATGCTCCTGGGGTCTCGTCAACGAGGTGGTGCCCCATGCGGACCTCGTGCCCCGCGCCCTCGAGCTGGGTCGGGCCATCGCCGAGTCGGACCCGACCGGCATCGCCGAACTCCGGTCGATGTACGGGGCGCTGGCCCACCGGGGTGACGACGAGGCCTACCGCGAGGAGGCCCGGTGGTCCCGGCGATGGATGAAGGAGCGGTTCGACCCAACCGTCTTCCGGGCGAAGCGGGACGGGATCATCCAGCGGGGTTCGTCACAGCAGGAGCGCACCCCTGCGGACACCACCGGTGTGCGACCCGCTCAGGCCGGCCCGTAGCCGGCACCCTTGAGCATCCGTCGCAGGTCCACGACCTGCTGGACGTCGATGTCGTGCCCGCGGGGCGCGTCGAACGTCTCCGTCTCGTCGCCGAGGGCCACGCGGAACCGACCGTCGTGCTGCTCCTCCACCTCGGCCACCGCCTCGAGCAGGGACAGCACGTCGTGCCACTGGATGTTGTGGCTGGTCGGGTGGGTGAAGATCTTCTCCACCGTCTTGCGGTGGTGGGCGTCCAACTTGGTCGCGTCGGTCATCGAGGTCCTCCCTGGTCCCGGCACGCTGCCGGCTCCCCATGCTACGGCCGGTCGGACGGGCCGCACGGGGTCGTTCGGCCCGTCGCGTTCCCGGCCACCGGTGCCGGGGCGTGCGAACATGGGGGCGTGACCGATGCCGCCGCCAACAAGGAGCGGGTCCAGCAGTTCTGGGCCGCGCTGTACGCCCGGGACTGGGACGCCATCGCCTCGTTCTTCACCGAGGACAGCGAGTACACCGACGTGCCGTCCCCCCCCGACGACATCGCCCGGGGGCCGGACCAGGTGGTCGCCCGTCTGCGCCTGGGTCTGGAGAAGATCTCCGGCTACGAGCACCAGTTGACGCTGCTCGTGGCCGAAGGCGACACCGTGGTGACCGAGCACGCCGAGACGTGGCACTGGCACACCGGTGAAGAGGTCACCCTCCCGTTCGTCTCGGTCCAGGAGCTCCGTGGCGGCTCGATCGTGCGGTGGTGGGACTACTGGGACCTGTTGACCCTCATGAACGCCGCGCCGGCATGGTGGATCGAGGACATCGCCTCCGGCTACCAGTGACCCGCGGACGTCAGGCGATCTCGACCACCGACCGGAGCACGTCGCCCCGCTCCATGCGGCCGAAGGCCTCCTCGACGTCCTCGAGCCCGATGATCTCGCTGACGAACCGGTCGAGGTCGAGGCGGCCCTGCAGATAGAGGTCGACGAGCACGGGGAAGTCCCGGCTGGGCAGACAGTCCCCGTACCACGAGGGCTTGAGCCGGCCACCGCGTCCGAAGAAGTCGATCATGGGGAGATCGATCCGCATGTCCGGAGTGGGCACCCCGACCTGCACGACGGTTCCGGCCAGGTCCCGCGCGTAGAACGCCTGCTCCAGGACCGCCGGGTTCCCGACCGCCTCGATGCACACGTCGGCACCGTTGCCCCCGGTGAGGGCCTGCACGGCGGCCACCACGTCCTCGGTCGAGGCGTCGACGGCGTGGGTGGCCCCGAACTCCGCAGCCAGGTCCAGTTTCCGGCGGTCGAGGTCCACGGCGATGATGACGGATGCGCCGGCCAGCTTCGCGCCGGCGACGGCGGCGCAGCCCACGCCGCCACAGCCGAAGACGGCGACCGAGTCACCCGGGCCGACCTCGCCGGTCAGCATGGCCGACCCGAGGCCGGCCATGACGCCGCAGCCGAGGAGGCCGACCGCGGCCGGCCTCGCCGAGGGGTCGACCTTGGTGCACTGACCGGCGGCGACGAGGGTCTTCTCGGCGAAGGCCCCGATGCCGAGTGCCGGTGAGAGCGGGGTCCCGTCGGTCAGCGTCATCTTCTGGGTGGCGTTGTGGGTGGCGAAGCAGTACTGGGGTCGTCCCCGGCGACACGACCGGCACTCGCCGCACACCGCCCGCCAGTTGAGGACGACGAAGTCGCCGGGTCCGACCGAGGTCACGTCGGGGCCGACGGCCTCCACGACCCCGGCGGCCTCGTGGCCCAGCAGGAACGGGAACTCGTCGTTGATCCCTCCCTCGCGGTAGTGGAGGTCGGTGTGGCACACCCCGCAGGCCTGGACGCGCACCAGGGCCTCGCCCGGACCCGGATCGGGCACCACGATGGTCACCACCGAGACCGGCTGGCCCTCGGCCAGCGCCACCACCCCTCGCACCTCGCTCGCCATGGCGCTCTCCTGGTTCGTCTCGCCTGTCCGGCCGCGGCTGCGGGACCGGTCGGGCCCCAGTGTGGCACGGGTCCCGTCGGCGACCCCCTCCCTGGGCCGCAACCGCCCGCCGCTGGTACCGTGTCGGCCACGGGCCCTGGCGGGACCGGCGGAGCAGGGCAACCGTCCGACCGGATCATCCAACACCGGGACAGAGCGGAATTGAGGAGCGGTGCCCAAGACACTCGGTCGATCAGGTGCGGACGTACCCGCACGCCCGGCACCGGCTTCCGACAACCGGCGCGAGGACATGCTCCGGGCGGCGCTGGAGGTCATCGCCGAACGGGGCTTCACCGACACCCGGATCGCCGACGTGGCGGAGCGCGCCGGCACCAGCCCGGCCCTCGTCATCTACTACTTCCAGACCAAGGACCGGCTGTTGACCGAGGCCATCCGACTGGCCGAGGACCGCTGGTTCGCCCAGGGCGTCGGGCGGATGGTGGCGATCCCGGACGCCGTGGACCGGCTCGAGGAGGTCATCACCTGGATCTGCATCCCCCCGCCAACCGTCGGACCCGGCGAGGACGATCTGCCCGACCCGTGGTCGCTGTGGATCGACCTGTGGGCACGCTCCCAGCGCCATCCCGAGGTGGCCCGGGTCCGCGAGGAGTTCGACGCCCGGTGGCGGAGTGCCATCGCCCGGGCCGTGGCCGACGGGCAGTCCGAGGGGAAATTCGATGCCACCGACGCCAACGGGTTCGCCATCGCCCTACTGGCGCTGCTCGACGGTCTGGCCGTGCAGCTGGCCCTCGGTGACCCCGCGGTCAGCCCGGCGTTCGCGCTGGAGACCGCCATGGGCTTCGCGTCACGTGCGCTCGGGTTCGGTTGGCCCGTGGACGACGCGTTCGAGTAGCGCGCCGATCCACCCCTTGGTCGCCAACCGTCCGGGACCGCCCTGGCGGCCCGGGAGTACGGCTCAGACCGTCGAAGCCAGGATCTGGGTGATCAACTCGATGCTGGTGTCCGGGTGCAGGAGGGCCAGTCGGCCCACCGGCTCACCCTCCCAGGTGGTGTGCATCACGAACCCGATCTGCTCCTCCAGCAGAAGGTCCGACCAGGCTTCGTACTCGGCCTTGCCCCACCCGGTGCGGCGGAAGAGCACGACCGACAGCTCGGGCCTGCGCACCAGTTCGAGCTGGGGGAGCGACTCGATGAGGTCCGCCGTGGCCTGCGTGGTGGCGAGCACCGTCTCGACGGCGTCGCGATAGGCATCGGTCCCGTTGACGGCCAGCGAGAACCACAGCGGCATGCCCCGGGCCCGCCGGGTCAGGTGGTAGGCGTAGTCGCTCGGGTTCCACTCCTCGGGTGTGTCGCGGTGCAGCACCTCGAGGTAGGACGCATCCTGCGAGTGGACCGCCTTGGCCAGCCAGGGCTCGCGGTAGAGCAGGGCGGCGCAGTCGAAGGGGGCGAACAGCCACTTGTGGGGATCGACGACGAACGAGTCCACGCGCTCGATGCCGTCGAAGCGGGACCGGACGGAGGGGGCGAGCAGGGCGGCGCAGCCGTAGGCACCGTCGACGTGGAACCAGAGGCTGTGCTCCTCGGCCACGTCGGCCACCCCGGTCAGGTCGTCGATGATGCCGGCGTTGGTGGTGCCTCCGGTGGCCACCACGGCGATGGCGTCGCCGCCGCGTGGATGCCGGTCCAGCGTCTCGCGCAGGGCCTCGCCGGTCAGCCGGTGATCATCGCAGGGGACGAGGAGCGGCTCGACCCCGAGGACGTGCAGGGCCTTGCCGACCGAGGAGTGCGCCTCCTCGCTGATGGCCACCACCGGTCGGTCCGGCGTGGCGTCGCCCATGCGCAGCCGCGCGGTGTCCCGTGCGACCATGAGCCCTGACAGGTTGCCGGCCGATCCGCCGGCCACGAAGCAGCCCCCGGCCCCCTCGGGCAGACCCGCCAGGTCGGACAGCACCCGCAGGGCCTGGTTCTCGGCCGCCACCGGGCCGGCCGCCTCGATCCACGAGGTCCCCTGCAGCGACGAGCACGCCACCACCATGTCGAACAGGAGGGCGGCCTTCGTGGGGGCGGCCGGGATGAAGGCGAGGAACCTCGGACTGTCGACGGAGACCGCAGCCGTGGCCAGCTTCGTGTCGAACAGATCCATGACTGCGGCGGCATCCGCTCCCCCCGTGGTGATCAGGCCGTCGAGCACGTTGGCGAGGGACTCGTCGAGCGCCCCCCCGTAGTCCAGCGGTACGGGATCCAGCGACAGACGCCACCGGCAGTAGTCGAAGATGAGGTCGGTGAGCTTCTCGTCGAAGACGAACATGGGGTTGCGCATGGAGTTCCGTTCCGGTTGCCCGACCGTCCCATGTTCGCAGACGCCGCCCGGTCGGAGCGGTCCACGCCGGATGCACCGCCGGGAGGGCGTCCGCCGGCCCCGCCGCCGGCCCCGTCGCCGGTCAGTCGGGGACGCGGTGCACGGACACGGCGTAGTCGGCGGTGGGGCCGAATGGTGCGGCCTCCCAGGTCGCATACCGTGCCTCCAGTCCGAGGCCGGCGGCGGTGCAGTCGGCGTCGAACGAGGTCAGGTCGTACCCCCGCCCCAGCTGGAATCCGGTCACGAGCCGCCCGCCAGGTGCGAGGTGCCGGACGCATCCGGCGACCAGCGCGCCCTGGGTGCCGACGGGGGTGAACAGCGGGACGTTCCCGGCCATCAGCACCAGTGGGAACGTCCGGCCGAGCCGGGCCTCGGCGACGTCGACGACCTGGAAGGTCATTCCGGGCGCCCGGTCCCGGGCCGTGTCGATCATCGACGGGTCGCGGTCGATGCCGACCACGTCGATCCCCCGCCGGGCCATCTCGGCGGCCACGCGGCCCGTCCCGCAGCCTGCATCGAGCACCGACGTGGGCGCGAAACGCCCGACGAAGTCGGCCTCGCCGTGCAGATGCACCCCGGAGGCGGCCAGATCGTCGATGCGCTGCTGGTAGGCGCGCCCGTCCCAGTCGGTCTCGCCCGGTGGGTGCTCTCCCGGGGGGATACCGTCGCCGGTGCTCAACGGATCGAGGGCCCCGAACCGGGCTCAGCCGGCAGGATCGGCACCTGTGGCGATGGTGGCCAGGCGGTCCGCCGCGGTGGGATCGAGCAGCTCGTGCACCTGGTGCACGGGACGTCCGCCACCGCACACGGCCTCCAGGGCCCGTCCCCCGGCGGAGCGGGGCGGCGGAGTGTCGGTGGTCAGGATCACGAGCGGCCCGAGGTCGGCCCGGCCCGGGTCCTCCGACCGGGCGGCGTGGAGCACCGACGCCACGCCGAGTGCACGCCACAGGACGTCGGGTCGCTTCAGCCCGGGTCGGGTGACCGAGTAGGCGCCGGTCAACAGGAAGAGCCACGTCCCGCCCCGGGCGTCCCGGGCCCGGTAGTCGGCCGCCACCCCCAGACCGGTGAATCCCGCGCCCTCTTCGATGTCGGAGAACCCGGCGTCGACCAGTGCCCGCAGGGCCAGGTCCCGGGCCTTGGCTCCCTGGGCCACGGCCCGCTCCTCCTCGGTCGCGGCCGTGGTGGCCCCCACCACGGGGCCGCCGGCGCGCGCCGGCGACACCGTGACCCGCCGTCCTCGGGTCGGGTGGGTGTCCCGTTCCTCGTCGACCCGTCGTACGGTGAGGGCGACGTAGCCGGGATCGGTGTCGAAGCCCACGAAGTGGCGTTCGGTGCGCACCGCCGCCACCGCCGTCGAACCCGAACCCATGAACGGGTCGAGGACGAGGTCGCCACGGTACGTGTAGAGCTCGATCAGCCGGCGCGGCAGTTCGACGGGGAAGGGTGCGGGGTGGCCCACCCGGGTGGCCGACTCGGCCGGCAGGTCCCAGATGTCGGTGGTGGCGTCCACGAATTCGTCCATGGTGATGGTGCCCTCGTGGGGCAGGCCCGTCCGGGCCCGCTCCTCGGCCGCGACGGCACGGTCGAAGCGTCCCTTGGACGCCACCACGATGCGCTCGGAGACGTCGCGCAGGACCGGGTTGCCCGGTCGCTGGTAGGTGCCCCAGGCGCACGAACCTCCGGCGGCGTGGCTCTTCTGCCAGACGATCTCCCCACGCAGCAGGAAGCCCAGGTCTTCCAGGAGACCGACGACGTCCGCGGCCAACGACCGGTACGGCTTGCGACCCAGGTTGGCCACGTTGACGGCGATCCGCCCGCCGGGCTCGAGCTTGGCGAAGCACTGGGCGAACACGTCGTGGAGCATGTCGAGGTAGGAGGCGAAGTCGGACGGCACGTGGCCCCCGCCCATGTCGAGCTCGTACTCCTTGCCGGCGAAGTAGGGCGGCGAGGTGACCACCAGGGCCACGGAGCCGTTCGCCACCGACCCGTGGGCGTCCATCTCCCGGGCGTCCCCCACCCACACGGTGTCGACCGTGCTCGGGCGGACGACGGCGTCGTCGCCGGACAGTCGGGGCGCCGTGAAGCGGGCGTAGAAGTCCGAGGCGTCGTGGCCCTCGCGCCGACCCACCCCGAAGGCGGACGTGGTCGTCGGCCGGCGCCGGCCCGTCGGTGGTGCCGCGGCGACGGCCGGAGCAACGGTCACGGGAGTGGTGGCGGGGTGTGCTCCCATGGTCCGGAGGCTATCGGCGCGCCCCTGCTCGTCCGGTGATGCTGCACCTCGCGACGGTCAGCCCGACGACAGGCGGGCGCTGACCGATTCGCCGACGACGACGCACGCCGACAGCGACACGCAGTCCACCCCGGTCAGCGGGAGCGCCACCGGGGCGACGGTGGCGCTGCGCCAGACCGCCGCCGGTCCGCCGCCCGAGGCGGCCAGCACCACCAGGCCGGCCTTTGGAGCCGAGGCCACCGCCGTGCCCACGGCTGCGCAGGGGCCGGCCGCGCACGACACGGCGAGCAGGTCGGCCGCAGTGGCGGTCACCGGGTCCGACGTCCAGGATCGGCCCCCGTCGGCGGAGGTCAGGACGACAGCCTGGCCGGTGCGGGTCCCGGCGAGGACGGTCGCGGTCGTGCCCACGGCCGTGCAGGAGGCACCGCTGCCGGTGGCGTGACCGTCGGCGGACGTCCCCCGGGTGCAGTCGATGCCCTGGAGCGCGCCCGTCCCCACCGGAACCTGCTGCAGGGCCCACGTGGTCCCGCCGTCCGACGTGACGGCGACCACCCCGATGACGTGGCCGACGTCGACCGCCTGGGTCGCGGTCGCCCAGCAGTGGTCGCCGTCCGTGCAGGCCAGCGACGTGGCCACGGAGACGGCTGGGGGCAGCGGCCCGGTGGGCAGCCACGGTCCCGCCGACGACGGGACGAGTGTGGTGACCCGGCCGGCCACGACACCCAGGGCGGTGCAGCGCCCGCCCGGTCGGCAGGCGACGGCCGTCACGTCGGACGTCCCCGCCGGGACGGTCTGGAGGGCCCACGTGGCGCCACCGTCGGTCGTGGTCACGACGGCCCCGGGGCCGACTCCGCTGAGGCCGACCTGTCCGACCGCCGTGCAGGCGCGCACGGAGGCACAGGCGATGGCGGACAGGTAGCCCACGGCGGTGGGGACGGCCTCGGGCGTCCAGGTGGCCCCGCCGTCCGCGGAGGCGACGAGCGCGGGCCCCGCGGACGACCTCGCCGTGGCCGTGGTGGAGCCGACGGCCCAGCAGCGTCGGGCGACGGGACAGGCGACGGCGCGCAACGACTGGACCGGGGCCGGGAGGGGGTCGGCCGTCAGGGTGCCCTGCCAGGGTCCGAGCGACGACGCCGGGGAGGAAGTCGGTCCACCCGAGGCCGTCGGGGATGTCCCCGCCCCGCACGCGGCGGCGGTGACCGAGGCGATGAGGAGGACGACAGCCGCCAGCAAGCGGGGAACCCCCCGGGGGGTGGTCGGCTCACCAGGCACCGCGCACCCCTTTCCGCCGGCTCGATCCATGGAGGGAGCAGCTGCGCCCCGACCGTGGCAGATTGTGCCACGGTCCACCCCGGAGCCCGGTGATGACGGTCCGCCGGGGCTGCCGCCGTCTACCGTGGCATCGTGAGAGCCGCACCCCCCTTCCCGCGGGTTCCGGGGCTGCCGCCGGACCGTTCCGTACCGTGAACCTGGTCGACGTGGTGGTGCTGGTCGTCGCGGTGGCGGCCGCCTGGCAGGGGGCCCGGGTGGGGGCCCTCGTCCAGGTGTGCACCATCGTCGGCTTCCTCGGAGGCCTCTACGTCGGGGCGCTGCTCGCCTCGCAGACCGTCCGATGGGCCCAGTCGCCGACCGCTCGCACGGCGGTGGCGCTGAGCACCATGCTGGTCGTGGCCTTCAGCTTCGGGATGACCGGACGCATCCTCGGCGGCTGGCTGAACGCCCGCGTCCGGCGCGGTCCGGCTCGCACCGTGGATGCGGTGCTCGGCGTCGTCGTGGCGGTGGTCGCCGCCCTGGTGACCGTGTGGCTGTTGGCGAGCACCATGGTCAACAGCTCCTCGGCCGCCCTCGACTCCGCCCTCCTGCAGTCGCGGATCATCACGTCGCTGAACGACGTGCTGCCGGCCCCCCCGTTGGTGTTCTCCCAGGCGCAGGGCTTCCTGACCGCCGAGGGGTTCCCGCCCGTCTTCGCCGACCTGACACCGGCCTCCGCACGTCCCGTGGCCCTGCCCTCGGACGCCCAGCTGCGGTCGGCCGATCTGGCGGCCGGACCGTCGACGGTCAAGGTGGAGGGCATCGGCTGCGGGGTGCTCCAGGAGGGGTCCGGGTTCGTGGCTGCGCCCGGTCTGGTGGTGACCAACGCACACGTGGTGGCCGGTATCGGCTCACCGAAGGTCCAGATCGGCCGGACGGTCGAGGCCACCGAGGTCGTGCTCTTCGATCCGTCGTTCGATCTCGCCGTCCTGCGGGTTCCGGGCCTCGGCGTGCCGGCGCTGCGGCTCGACCCGGCGCCGGTGGGCCGCGGGACCCAGGCCGCCGTGCTCGGCTTCCCCGGGGGCGGGCCGTTCAGCATCGACCCCGCCGGGGTGATGGCCGCCTTCGAGGCGCAGGGCCGCGACATCTACGGACGAGGCCTCACGCTGCGCAACGTCTACGAACTCGACGCGCAGGTGCGGCCCGGCAATTCCGGTGGCCCCCTGGTGCTGCCCGATGGCACGGTCATCGGGGTCGTGTTCTCACGGTCGACGGTGGATCCCTCGATCGGGTACGCGCTGACGTCGCCCGACGTGCTCTCCCGCGTGGTCCGGGCCGAGGGCGTCGTGTCGCCCGTGTCCACCGGCGCCTGCGCCGCGGCCTGACGACGAGCCGGTGGACGGGGCCGGGAGCGGACCGGCCGGGGCTCCGCGGACTAGACAGGGGACATGGCGCTCCCCATCGAGGACTACGGGATCATCGGCGACCTGCACACGGTCGCCCTCGTCGGACGGGACAGTTCGATCGACTGGCTGTGCCTGCCCCGCTTCGACTCCGGGTCGTGCTTCGCCAAGCTCCTGGGCACCGACGACCACGGCTCCTGGCGGATCGCTCCCAAGGGTGGCGGCCTGGCGACCCACCGGCACTACCGGGGCGACACGCTGGTGCTCGAGTCCGAGTTCGTGTCCGACGAGGGGACGGTGCGGATCACCGACTGCATGCCGATCCGCCGGGAGCACCCCGAGGTCGTGCGCCTCGTGGAAGGGGTGCGGGGCACGGTCACCATGGAGATGCACCTGACGATCCGGTTCGGCTACGGCCAGGTGGTGCCGTGGGTCCGGCGTACCGACGGCACCATGACCGCCGTGGCCGGCCCGGACGCCCTGTCGCTGTGGACGACGGTCCCCACCCACGGATCCGATCTGTCGACCGTGTCCGAGTTCACCGTCAGCGAAGGCCAGTCCATCCCGTTCTCGCTCTCGTGGTACCCGGCGACCGACGCGCCGCCCCGACCGGTCGACGCCGTCTACGCCATCTCCGACACCGAGCAGTGGTGGGCGGAGTGGGTGTCCCAGTGCAACTACGAGGGTGAGTACCGCGACGCCGTCGTACGCTCGCTCATCACCCTGAAGGCCCTGACCTACGAGCCCACCGGGGGGATCGTGGCCGCGGCCACGACGTCGTTGCCCGAGGCGCTCGGCGGAGGGCGCAACTGGGACTACCGGTTCTGCTGGCTGCGAGACGCCACCTTGACCCTGGAGTCACTCATGCGGGGCGGCTTCTACCAGGAGGCGATGGCCTGGCGGAGCTGGCTGTTGCGGGCGACGGCGGGGGACCCGTCCCAGATGCAGATCATGTACGGGGCCGGAGGCGAGCGAAGGCTCGACGAGTGGGAGGTCGACTGGCTGCCGGGCTACGAGGGATCGCAACCGGTCCGCATCGGCAACGCCGCGGCCGGCCAGTTCCAGCTCGACGTCTACGGCGAGGTCATGTCGGCACTCTACGAGTCGACCCAGGCCGACGACCCGGACGGCGCTCCGGCGTGGGAGCTGCAGCGCTCGCTCATGGAGTTCCTCGAGAGGGGATGGCACGAGCCCGACGACGGCATCTGGGAGGTCCGGGGCCCGCGCCGCCACTTCACCCACTCCAAGGTCATGGCCTGGGTGGCGATGGACCGGGCCATCCGCACGGTGGAGGAGTTCGGGGTCGACGGACCGGTCGAACGGTGGCGGACCGTCCGCCAGGAGATCCACGACCAGGTGTGCGAGCAGGGCTTCAACGCGGCACGGGGATGCTTCACCCAGTACTACGGCTCGGACGAGCTCGATGCCAGCCTGCTGATGATCCCCCTCGTCGGGTTCCTCCCGGCGACCGATCCGCGGGTGCGCGGCACGATCGAGGCCATCGAACGCGAGCTGGTGGAAGGGGACTTCGTCCTCCGGTACCGGACGGTCGACACCGGCGAGGTCGACGGGTTGACCGGCCGGGAGGGTGCGTTCCTGGCCTGCTCGTTCTGGTTGGCCGACTGCTTCACCCTGCTCGGCCGGGAGCGCGACGCACGTCAGCTCTTCGAGCGCCTGCTGGACCTGCGCAACGACCTCGGACTGCTGTCCGAGGAGTACGACGCCGTGGCCGGACGCCTGGTCGGCAATTTCCCCCAGGCCTTCTCCCACGTGTCGCTGGTCAACTCGGCGGCCAAGATCGTCGGCCACGCCAAGCCCTCGGCCGACCGTGTCTTCCTGGGCCTGGCCCGCCAGGCGCTGTCGGGGGTCAAGCCGGCCGGCCTGTCCCGGATGCACATGGCGCCGGCGGCGGCCTCGGCGCTCCACGGGCTCCTGGCCAGCGGTGGTGAGCGTCGGGGCCGGCCCACGGCGACCGTGGCCGGTGACACGCCGTCCGGAAAGGTCCAGGCCCGTCCGGCCCGCAAGGCCACGGCGAAGCCGTCGGCGAAGGTGGCCGCGGAACGGGCGGCTCCGGCCGCCAGGAAGCCGGCGGGAAAGAAGCCGGCGGGAAAGAAGCCGGCGGGAACGATGAAGGGGACGACCGCTTCGAAGCGGGCGGTCGCCCGGAAGCAGGTGGAACTGGTGGAGAAGGCGGCGCCTGCCACCGCGAAGGCCGTACCGAAGGCTCGGTGACGCAATGAGTGCTGACCACCACCACGGCCCCGGCGGACACGACCACCTCCACGGACGCCCGTCCTCCGAGGAGGTGACCCCTCCGCCGACGGGGACGCGCATCGCCGAAGGGGTGATCGAGCTCGACACGCTCCTCGGCGGCTGGGACCGTGTCACCGCCGGCTACCTGATCGAAGGCGACGCACCGGTCCTGGTCGAGACCGGGAGCCAGAGTTCGGTGCCGGCGGTCCTGGCCCATCTGGACCGGCTCGGACTCGGGGCCGACGACCTGGCGGGGGTGGTGGTCACCCACATCCACCTCGACCACGCCGGTGGCGTCGGCGACGTGGCCCGGGCGTTCCCCGGGGCCACGGTCTACGTCCACCCGAAGGGCGCCCGACACCTGGCCGACCCGACGAAGCTCGTCGCCTCCGCCGCCCGCGTGTACGGACCGCTGCTCGATTCCCTCTACGGTCGGCTCGACCCGACGCCCGCCGAGCGCATCCACGTGCTGGAGGACGGCGAGGAGATACGGGTCAGCTCCAACCGGTTCCTGACCACGGTGGACTCGCCCGGTCATGCCAAGCACCACCTGGCCCTGCACGACAGCTGGAGCGGCACGATGTTCGCCGGGGACGCGGTGGGGGTGAAGCTCCCCGACGGCGGCGTGCTGCGCCCGTCGACCCCGCCCCCGGACTTCGACCTCGACCTGGCATTGGGTTCGCTCGGCCGGTTCGCCGAGCGCCGTCCGACCGGACTGGCGCTCGCCCATTACGGGCTGCTGGCCGATCCGCTCGACGTGCTCGACGAGGCCGACGGGACGCTCCGCCGCTGGGCGGACGTGGCGGCGTCCGCCCACCGGGACGGACGCGACATCGCCGAGGCCCTGTCCGAGGCCTTCGCCCACGATCTCGACGGTGTCGCCGAGGACCACCGCCAGAAGCTCGAGGTGATGAACGGCGTGCACTCCAACGCCGCCGGTCTGCAGCGCTGGCTGGCCGGACGCGAGGGGTCCGGGGCCGAGCCGGCCGGCTGACCGGGCCCACCCGAGGGGGTGTCCGACCCGACCGGAGGCGGAGCGCGACCCGGTCGGGCGCCTCGTGCGGGCATGCTGGGGAGATGAGGATCCCCCGTCCCGGTGACCACCAGCGCTCCCGAGCGCCGCTCGGACCCGGTCAGGAGTCGGTGTGGGACTACCCCCGGCCACCCCGGTTGGAGCCGGTCGCCGCGCGCGTCCGGATCGAGTTCGCCGGCGTGACCATCGCCGACACCCGGGGGGCCTACCGGGTCCTCGAGACGAGTCACCCGCCCAACTACTACCTGCCCCCCGGCGACATCCTGGAGGGTTGCCTGACCCGGACCGGCCGGGCGTCGTTCTGCGAGTGGAAGGGAGCGGCCCACTACTTCGACGTGACCGTCGGGGACGCGGTGGCTCCGGCCGCCGCGTGGGGCTACGACGATCCGACCCCCGGATTCGCCGCCATCGCCGGCTTCGTGGCCTTCTACGCCGCCCCGATGGACCGGTGCCTGGTGGGTGACGAGGTCGTCGAGCCCCAGCCCGGGGGCTTCTACGGCGGTTGGATCACCGCCGATCTGGTGGGCCCGTTCAAGGGTGGTCCCGGGACCCAGGGGTGGTGACCACCCCTGGGCTGACCTGATGGCGACCGGCACCGTGTTCCCGTCCGTTCCGGCGCGCGACCTCGAGGGGCGGGACGTCACCCTCCCCGACGCCTTCACGGGCCGACGCAACGTGGTGATCGTGGCGTTCCGTCGACAGCATCAGGACCTGGTCGACTCGTGGGTCCCCTGGCTCGAGGAGCGGGCCGCAGTGGACCCGGACCTCCGCTTCTACGAGATCCCGACCATCGGGCGTCTCTGGGCGCCCGTGCGCAACCTGATCGACGGCGGAATGGCGGCGGCGATCCGCGAGCCCGTCATCCTCCGTCGGACGCTGACCGTCTACGGTGACGTCGGTCGGCTGACCCATCCGCTCGGCATCGTGGACCGCTCCACCATCGCCCTGTTCGTCGTGGACGCCGTCGGCGGGGTGCACTGGTCGGGTGCGGGTGGATTCGACGAGTCCACCGCCGGGGGGATCGACGCCGCGCTGCGGACCGTCTGACGGCGACATGTCCGGGGGCAGCGGGTCGGGCTCAGTCCTCCACGACGATCAGGTCGACGTAGAACGGGATGACGTCCCGTCCACCTCCCACCCGGACCGGTAGATGATCCAGTTGGCGGCGACGAAGGATGCGGATGCCAGCGGCCCGCCGACGTACATCACCACGGTGTCCGACGTGATGGAGCCCACCAGACTCTGCCGTGGCGTGAACGGCAGGAACAGGACGAGCCCGATGATGAAGGCGAAGACCAGCCCGTAGACCGGGACCTGGGTGCGTCGTGTAGTGCGCTCGAAGACGGCGGCCACCCGGCCGTCCCGCCGGTCACGCCGAGGAGCCCACCGAGCTCCGCGTGCACCAGGGCGAGGCGGATGACCGCCACCCAGCCGATCAGCCAGGCGATGACCGCGGCGGGGCCATCGATCGTCGACACGAACAGCGCGCAGAACAGCCGGCCCGAGCCCAGGATGGAGCCCTCGGACGTGCACAGGAGCCCGAGGAACCCGGATCCTAGAGTCCGCCGGTCCGCCGGTCCGCTGGTCCGCCGGCGGTAGGTTGGCCGGGATCGGGCCGGCGAGGAACGGTCCGGGTCCGGGCCGCGCCCACCCAGGAAGGCAGCGATGAACATCTCGATCGTCTCCGGCTGGTTGCCCGTGGCGATCGAGAGCGTCGCCGTCATCGTGCTGGCGCTCGCCGTCGACTGGCGCGACGGCGGTTGGCGCCCGCAGCTCGGCGTCGGGGTCGCGACCGCTGTCGTCGCGTCGGCCACCACCGGTGCACCGCAGTGGATCGGCACGCCGCACGCCTCGGTGGTCGCCGTCGTGCTGACCACGGTGCGGCCGGGCGGCCACGACTTCGACCTGTGGAGTCAGGCCTCGAGCGACGAGTTCCCCTGGATCTCGTGGCGGCTCGGACTCACCGGAGTACCGACCCACGAGCCCGTGGTGTGCGTGACCCCGTGAGCGTGGGGGCGGCGGACCGGTCGACGGGGGTGGACGGATGATCGCCGTCGGCTTCGCACTGCTGGGCGCGTTCAGTCAGGCCCTGGCGTCGGTGCTGCACAGGATGACCAACGCCGCCGACGACGGTCGGCGCCCACTGGCCGAGACCGTCCGCCACCTGGTCCGCCAGCCTCGGTGGCTGCTCGGCACGGTGGCCATGGCCGGGACGTTCGTCTTCACCGCCCTCGCCCTCTACTTCGGCACCCTGGCCACCGTGCAGCCGATCCTGGTGACCGAGCTGATCTTCACCCTGGCCCTGCGGGCCTTCTGGCTCCACGACACCGTCCCGGGTCGCACGTGGGGGGCCGCCGGGATCCTGTGTGCCGGGCTCTTCGGATTCCTGGTGGCCGCGCGGCCCCAGGAGGGCCACGGGAACCCGTCGGCGACCGCGTGGGTCGTGGCGCTGTCGACGCGTGGCACGGTGATCGCCGTGCTGGTGCTGCTCAGCCGTTGGGGCTCCCCGGCACGCAGGGCCGCGCTGCTCGGCGCCGCCGCCGGCATGATGTGGGCCCTCGACGCGGCGTTCGTGAAGGCGGCCACGGATGCGCTGGCGGCAGACGGGTGGATCGGGATGCTGGCCCATTGGCCGATCTACGCCGTCGTGGTGAGCGGGGTGGCCGGCACGTTCCTGTTGGAGGCGGCGTTCGCCGCCGGACCGCTGTCGGCGTCCCAGTCGACCCTGCTGATCGTGGACCCGCTGGCCAGCATCGCCCTGGGTGTCGAGCTGTTCGGCGAGCAGTTGTCGTCGTCCGCGGTCGCGATCACCTTCCAGGTGGTGTTCCTGGGGGTGATGTTCGCCGGCGTGGTCCTGCTGTCACGGTGGGCACCCCCGTCCATGGAGGCGCACGGCAAGCGGTCACCGAGGACGGTGCCGGTGGGAGGACCGACGCCGCCGGGAGGCGCTCCCCCCGACGACACGACCTGACCTGGTGCGCCCCCCCGGACTCGAACCCAGGAACCTGCAGATTAAGAATCTGCTGCTCTACCGTTGAGCTAGGGGCGCAGGCGCAGCATACGGTCGCCACCGGTCACCGGCAACGACACGCCCCGTCGACGCAAGGTCCGTCCCGTCGGGTGTCGGGCTGGCGAACCACGCGGGCAGGTTCACGAACGCAGGGCCGGTGGCGATTTGGGAGGACGTCGCCGGGATCCGCTCCGAGATGGTGCTCCCGTGGGTGGGGAGCCTGCCGGAACGCCGCACGTGGGCCCGGATCGCCCCGAGTTCGGGCAGGTCGGCGAAGTGGGCCGCGTCCTGGCCGAACAGCCGGGCCAGGGTCGGGTAGTGGTCCTAGGTCTGGTTGACGACGGTACACGCGGCGAGGACGCAGAACACGATGGCGACACGACGCGGTCCGCAGCGCCCGGTGGGCGCGGTCACGACGAAGCCGGCCGGGATCCCAGCGACGACGGTCAGGGTGCCCAGGAACGCGAGCGCTTAAGATGTCACCGGGGTCCGGGCGCACCGGGTCTGCATGTCCAGCCCGCCGAGGGAGAAGCTGTGAGTGTGACGACCGAGTCCGACCCGGACGGTGTGGCGGACGACGCCGTCGACGAGTCGGCGGCGGCGCGTACGGCCGACGTGCTGAGCGCCGAGCGGCGCAAGAAGCGCGAGGTGCTGTCCGGGCAGGGCATCGATCCCTATCCGTTCCGGTTCGATCGGACGGCTCTCGCCGCCGACTTGCACGAGCGCCACGACGGTCTCGATCCTGACACCCGCACGGGCGAACTGGTGCGGTTGGCCGGCCGTGTGACCGCGTTGCGCGGCCACGGCAAGCTCTCATTCGCCACGCTGCAGGACGTGTCCGGCGCCATGCAGCTGCTGATGCAGGCCTCCGCCCTGTCGGCCACCGCCGCGGCGGTCCTCGGGCAGATGGACCTGGGAGACTGGATCGGAGCCGAGGGCGAGGTGGTGACCAGCCGGCGTGGCGAGCTGTCCGTCGATGTGACCGAGCTGCACCTGCTGTCCAAGGCCCTTCGCCCGCTTCCCGACAAGTGGCACGGCCTGTCTGCCACCGACACCCGGTACCGCCAGCGCGAGGTCGATCTCCTGGCCAATCCGGACAGCCGCCGGGTCTTCGACATCCGGTTCCGTACCATCGCCGCCATGCGGGCGCAGCTGGCCGCGGACGGGTTCATCGAGGTCGACACGCCGATCCTGCAGCCGCAGGCCGGCGGGGCACTGGCCCGGCCGTTCCTCACCCACGCCAATGCGCTGGACATCGATCTGAGCCTGCGCATCGCTCCCGAGCTCTACCTGAAGCGTCTGGTGGTCGGCGGGTACGAGCGGGTGTTCGAGATCGCCCGGAACTTCCGCAACGAGGGGATCGACACCCGGCACAGTCCCGAGTTCACCGTCCTCGAGGCCTATCAGGCCTTCGGCGACGTGACCGACGCCATCGAGCTGACCGAGCGCCTGGTGGTGGAGGCGGCCGAGCGGGCCACCGGACGCCTGACCTTCACCGTGGGAGGTCGGGCCATCGACCTCGCGCCGCCGTGGCCCCGCCGCGACCTGCTGGACTGGCTCGAAGAGGTGGTGGGTCGGCGGCTGCACCCGACGGACCCGGTCGAGCGGGTACGGGCCGTGTGCGACGAGCACGGCGTCGACCACCTGCCCGAATGGGGTTCCGGCAAGCTCATCTTCGAGCTGTACGACACGGTCCTGCTGCCGCTGACCGTCGATCCGGTGTTCGTCACCGGGTTCCCCGTCGAGGTCTCCCCCCTGGCCCGTCACACCCGGGACGATCCGACGATGGCCGATCGCTTCGAATTGTGCATCGACGCCAAGGAGTTCGCCAACGGCTACAGCGAGTTGAACATCCCCGAGGAGCAGCAGGAGCGCTTCGGTCGCGAGGCGGAAGCCGTGGCCCAGGGGGACCTCGAGGCCCATCCGGCGGACCAGGCGTTCGTGCGGGCCCTCGAGTACGGGCTGCCGCCGACGGCTGGACTCGGTATCGGTGTCGACCGGCTGGTGATGCTGCTGGCCGAGGTCGAGGCCATCCGGGACGTGATCCTGTTCCCCATGCTCCGCCCCGAGGCCGCCAGTTGACGAACCCGCCGGGTGTCGGGACCGGCGACATCGCCTGACAGTCGGCGCCCTTCCTCATCGAGGAGCGAACCGACATCGACCTCCCGGCCGACCACCACCTCCCCCGAATACCATGTGTCTGGTGCCTGCCACCGCGCCGGTAGAACCACGGGGGAAGTCGAATCGGATCGTTCGATCCGTCCTATGTGGAGGATGTGGATGACGGACACCCAGGACCGCACCCGGATCGAACGACCGGAGTCCGGCTCGCAGTCCGCCACGGACAGCGGCCTCGGACGCCTGGCCGCGTGGTGCCACGACCACCGCTGGTGGGTGTTGGCGGTCTGGGTCGTAGCCCTCGTCGGGGTGAACGTCGGTGCCCAGGCACTCGGGAGCAGCTTCTCGAACAACCTGTCGGGCGGGACCCAGTCGGCCCAGCAGATCCTCGACAACGAGTTCCCCGCGGCCTCGGGCAGCCCGGCCCAGGTGGTGATCACCACGTCGGCGCCCTTCTCCGACCCGGCCAACCAGCAACGGACCCAGCAGCTGTCCGCCGCCCTGGCCCCGCTGGCCCACGTGAGCGCGGTGGTGAGCCCGTTCTCACCTCAGGGTGCGTCGCAGATCTCCCGGGACGGTCACATCGGCTACATCCGGGTCACGTTCGACCAGGCGGCCGGCGATCTGCCGACCTCGGCCATCCAGAAGGTCATCGACACCGCCAAGTCCTTCGACGGGCCCGGCTACCAGGTGGCGCTCGGAGGTCAGGCCATCGGCCTGGTGGCCGGGGCCAAGCCCGGCCCGAGTGAGGGCATCGGCATCCTGGCCGCCATCGTCATCATGCTGCTGGCCTTCGGTTCGGTGGTGGCCATGGGCCTGCCCATCATCACCGCGCTGTTCGGCATCGCCGTGGCCTTCGCCGTGCTCGACCTCCTCTCCCACGTGGTGACCACGCCGGTCTTCGCCCCCGAGATCATGGCCATGATCGGACTCGGGGTGGGCATCGACTACGCCCTCTTCGTGGTCACGCGCTACCGCCAGGGCCTGGCCGAGGGTCGCGGTCCCCGGGAGGCGGTCGCCGTCTCCCTCGCCACGTCCGGGCGCGCCGTGCTGTTCGCCGGCTCGACGGTCATCCTGTCGTTGCTCGGACTGTTCATCCTCCAGCTCCCCTTCATGCGGGGTCTGGCCATCGGGGCCATCGCCGCCGTGGTGCTGGTCATGGCGGCGGCCATGACGCTGCTGCCGGCGATGATCGGCTTCGCCGGCCGGGCCATCGACAACCTCGCCATCCCCGGGCTCCTCCAGAGCGGTGCCGAGACGTCGGAGCGGGGATTCTGGTACCGGTGGAGCCGCACGGTGCAGCGTCATCCGCTGGTCTCGGGCCTGGCCGCGCTGCTCGTGCTGCTCTGCCTCGCCATCCCGATGTTCTCGATGCGACAGGCGTTCACCGACGCCGGCAACGATCCGACCTCCACGACGACCCGTCAGGCCTTCGACGCCCTGGCGACGGGGTTCGGTCCCGGGTTCAACGGGCCGCTGATCATCGCCGCCGACGTCCCCGCGGGCCAGCAGGGGACCGTCCAGCACCTGGCCGACACGATCCGGACCACCCCGGGGGTGGCGTACTCCTCGCCGGCCCAGCTGAACGCCACCGGCACGGCGGCCATCATCGTGGCCTACCCGACGACCGACCCCCAGGCGGCGCAGACCGAGGCCCTGGTCCACCATCTGCGCGACCAGGTCATTCCGTCGGCGACGGCGGGAACCGGGGTGTCCGCCTACGTCGGCGGGGAGACCGCCGGATCGGTGGATGCCGCCACGTACCTCTCGGCGCGGTTGCCGTGGGTCATCGGCATCGTGCTGATGCTGTCGTTCCTGTTGCTGATGGCCGTGTTCCGATCGCTGGCCATCCCGTTGAAGGCGGTGATCGTCAACCTGCTCTCCGTGGGAGCCGCCTACGGCGTGATCGTGGCCGTGTTCCAGTGGGGGTGGCTGGGAGGCTTCTTCGGGATCGGGGCGACCAGCCCCATCGACCCGTGGATCCCCCTGATGATGTTCACGATCCTGTTCGGCCTGTCGATGGACTACGAGGTCTTCCTGCTGTCGCGCATACGCGAGGAGTGGCGGCTCACGGGGGACAACTCTCTCGCCGTGGCCGACGGCCTGGCCAAGACCGCCCGGGTGATCACCGCGGCGGCCGCGATCATGATCTGCGTGTTCGGCTCGTTCGTCTTCGGTGACCCGTTGCACGTCCTCAAGGTCTTCGGCCTCGGTCTCGCCTCGGCCATCCTCATCGATGCCACCCTGGTCCGGATGGTGCTCGTGCCGTCGGTCATGGAGCTGTTGGGACCGGCCAACTGGTGGATGCCGAAGTGGCTGGACCGTGCCGTGCCGAACCTGGGCGTGGAGGTCGACGTCACCCCGCCGGGCCCGACCGTCGATCCTGAACCGGTCCCCCAGGCGGTGGGCTGAACGTCGCGGTCGGCTGAACGGCCCCGACGACGAGCGATGCCCCGGCCCCCGTCGGGAACCGGGGCATCATCGTGCCGGGCCGGGCCGGGCCGGGCCGGGCCGTGCGCGTGGCGGAAGGGGGGGGATTCGAACCCCCGGAGGCTTTCACCTCACACGCTTTCGAGGCGTGCGCATTAGTCCGCTCTGCCACCCTTCCGCCGGCGAGTGTAACGGAGCCCGCACGAGGCCCTGGACGGCCCTCCGTCCGGCACCGCGGACGTGGCCCCGGGGGTCCCAAGGGTCGCACCGGGGACGCCGACACCTTGTGAGACAACTAAAGGACTGAATCTCACCGGCGCCGAGCGGATCCCGTCGAGAAGTGCCGTCACCGGTGACCGTCCCGCCCGGGTTGGCCGACGGAGCCGGGACTCCGGCTAATTCCCCTATCCAACGGCACCCCGGAGCCGTGCTCGCGTGTCGTGGCCGGACGACCGACACCAGGTGCCGTCCGCGCTGTAGGGTGCGTCATTCGGACATCACGTCCGAGCTGGTGGGGGAGTCATTCACCGGCCCGGGGGTGCGACAGCTTGGGGGAAGAATGACTGGGACGTCACGCATGACGCGTCTGGCCGCACTGGGGGCGACGCTGCTGTTGGCCGCGACGGCGATGGCCTGCAGTTCGACCAGCTCGTCGTCGACCACGACGACCGGCGCCGCCGGGAGCAGCACGACCGGAGCGTCGTCCAAGATCCCGGCCGCCGCCTTCAGCGATCACACCGGGGTGACCCCGGACTCGGTCACGGTGGGCAACGTCTCCACCCTGTCGCTCGGCGGACTGTTCAAGGGTGCCGACGTCGGCGTCCAGGCGTACTTCGACTACGTGAACTCGACCGGTGGCATCAACGGCCGCAAGCTGAAGGTCGACGCGGCGGACGACGCCTTCGCCGGGGCGGCCAACAAGCAGGCCACCGAGGCCGCCCTCACCAACGACTTCGCCCTGGTCGGCAGCTTCTCCCTCGAGGACAGCTACGGCGGTGCCGTACTGGCCGCCAACCCGGGGATGCCGGACGTCTCGAACGTCCTCGACACCACCACCGGAGCACTCCCCAACGTGTACAGCCCGGTGCCGCTCAACGGTGGCTGGGAGGAGGGCGAACTCCAGTACTTCAAGAGCAAGTACCCGAGTGACGTCACAGCGGTCGGTTCGATGATCGCCTCGCTGCCGTCGGCCCAGGTCGACTGGAACGGCGAGAAGTACGTGATGGAGAAGGTCGGGTACAAGATCGCCTACACGGCGAACTACGGCATCACCCAGACCGACTTCACCTCCAATGTGATCGCCATGAAGAACGCCGGCGTCAAGATCCTGTTCATCGACTCGATGGCCGAGACGTACGCCGCCGCCCTGCTGAAGAACCTCGTCCAGCAGAACTTCCATCCGGTCGTCGTCCTGGGCGCCGCCACCTACACCCCGAAGCTCGTGCCGGATTCCGGTGGTGCCTCGGCGGTCGACGGTGCACGGCTCGCCATGTCCACGACCTTCTACCAGGGTCAGGACTCGGCGCAGGTCCCGGCGGTCGCCACCTTCCTCCACTGGCTCAACGTCGCCTCGCCCGGCTTCCCGCCCGACCTCTACTCGCTCTACGGCTGGGTGTCGGCCGAGTTGTTCGCCCAGGCACTGCAGAACGCCGGTTCCGATCCGAGCCGGGGGTCCGAGCTCCAGCAGCTGTCCAAGATCACGTCGTTCGACGGCAACCACATCATCGGGCCGAACGATCCCGCGGCCAAGACAGTGGGGAGCTGCTACCTCATCGGCCAGGTGGCCAACGGGCAGTTCGAGCGCCTCGACAACCCACCGGTCACCAGCAGCACCCACGGCTTCCGCTGCGACTACTCGTACGTCACGCCGCCGTCGAGCTGACCACCTCGAACGTCCGAACCGGAGGTGCGGGGTCCCGCACGGGGCCCCTCACCTCCGGTCGGCGGTGCGGACGCCGTAGCGTGTGGTGTAGCCGCTGAACTCCTCGGCCAGTCCTTCGTACGTCCAGCCGAAGTCGGTCGGGTCGTAGTGGTGGCGACCGAAGGCGGCCTGGGGGCGCTGCTCGAGGAAGGCCCGCATGCGTCGGGCGTGCAGATCGCTGACTTCCTCGTCGTACGCGGCGTACAGGTCCCGCACGGCCGCCACCGGGTCGGCCAGCAGGTCCTCGTAGTGGAGGTGCGAGCACCACCCAGGGCCCTGACGCTCGTCGATGGCCGTGGCCGACCCGAGGGCGAAGGTGCACTTGCGCTTCCACTCCTCGGCCGTGGGCCGGGGGTCCGACCGGTAGGTCAGGGGCCGCTGGCCGGCGTTGGCCAGGCTGGCCAGTGATGTGATCACCGGCCCCGGGTCCCGGTGGGTCCACACCAGCCGGACGTCGGGGTAGGCGGCCAGCAGGGCATCGAGGTCCCAGAGGTGGTTGGGCGTCTTGAGGACCCACCGCTCGGTGGGCTGGGCCGACTGCAGGGCCTGCAGGGCTCGGCGGTGCTGCGCGTAGGCGGGGGCCATGTCGGCCTGCTCCAGCCAACGGGCGTAGCCGGGCACGTGGGCCTGGGTCTCGAGCGCCAACGTGCGCGCGTCGTACATGAAGAGGCTCACGCACTCCTGGGCCAGGGTGGCCCCGAAGGGGTACATGGCCCGCAGCGGCGGGTTGAGCTTGAACAGGCCGTCGAGTTCCTTGGCCGACCGGGCGATCCGGGGATCGGAGGTCGCCTCCTCGAGGGTGGCCGGCGGGATGAGGTGGGCCGCCTCCCACTGGAGCAGGTTGCGGTTGACCGGGTCGAGGCCGAGGAGGTTCTGCAACAGGCTCGTGCCGGTGCGGGGCAGGCCGACGATGGCCCACGGCCCGGCGATGTGCTCGTCGGGGGCGGAGGGGTGCTCCTGGGTCCACCGGTGCAGTTCGATGCGGTTGCCCAGGGCCGCGGCCAGCATCTTGGTGATGAGGATGCGGCCGAACGTCGTGAGCTCGGCCTCGTCCCGGCACGAGGTGAGGAAGATCTCGAGCGGCTCGCGGTAGCTGTCGCCGCCGAAGTCGTCGGAGCCGGCCAGCTTGACGGCCGCGGCCTCCACGGCGTCGGCACTGAGCGTGGGCCGCTCGAACCCACGGCGGGCTAGGCCTGCCCCGACGGCGTTGAGCACCCGCAGCGGGGGAGCGGTCAGCTCGGAGTCGCGCCAGGTGTAGGCCGTGGGTGCGGCGGTCCCCCGGGAGGGGCTCACCGGGCCGAACCGGACGGATCGACGAGCACCACCGTGCGCCCGACCGAGCGTCGGGACCGGTGCTCCTCCAGGGCGGCGCCGGCCTCGTCCATGGAGACCCGACGGCCGACGGCCGGCCGGATCGCCCCCTCGGCCACCAGCCGTAGGAGGTCGGCGTGGATCTCGTCGGCGACGGTCCGACCGTAGGGGTTGAAGCCGAACCGGCGCATCCCGGGGTCGACGTGGTCGGCCCAGGCGATCATGACGCCCACGAGGTCGATGTTGCCGATGCAGGCCAGGCGCAGGGGTCGGCCGGTCATCCCGTTCTCGTCGTCGTCGGCGAACCCCACCGCCAGATACCGACCACCCCGGGCGGTGCACCGCCACGAGCGCTCCACGAAGTCACCGCCGGTCAGGTCGTAGACCACGTCGGCACCCTCGTCGTCGGTGGCCGCCAGTACGGCTTCGACGAAGTCCTCCTCGAGATGGTCGACGACCAGGTCGGCGCCCTGGGACCGGCAGAACTCGCCCTTGTCCGGGCCGCCGGCCACGGCGATGACCCGGGCGCCGGCCGCCTTGGCGAGCTGGATGCCGGCGGCACCGAGCCCACTGGCCGCCGAGTGGATGACCACGGTCTCTCCGGCCGTCAACCGACCCCGACGGAACAGGGCCAGGTGGGAGGCCTGGAAGGTCATGATGAAGGCGGTGGCCTCGGCGTCGTCGAGTGACGGAGGGGCCTCGAAGGTCGCCACCGCATCCGCCAGGGCGTACTCGGCGATGCCGCCGAGGGCGGTGGTGGTGATGGCCACCACCCGGTGGTCGAGCCAGCCCTCGGCGCCCTCCCCGGCCTCGACCACGGTGCCGCAGACGTCCATGCCCAACGTGTACGGCGGAGGGGTAGGGACCGAGACGAGCTTGCCCAGGCACCGGTCGATGTCGTTGAAGTTCAGGGAGGCGGCTCCCACCCGGACCAGCACCTGGCCCGGCCCGGGTGCCGGTCGGTCGACCGTCCGCACGGCGAGCACCTCAGCCGGCGGCCCGTTCCTCGTCACCTGCAGCGCCTGCATGCCGGCCATGGTTCCCCCTTCGATCCGCGCCCACCGCTCCGTGACCGGTCGATCCCGGCCGCGGGGTCGACCGACTCCCCCCGGAGCCGGCTGGTGGGACAGTGTGACCTTGAGACAGTGTGACCTTAGTGTCTCACGCAGTGCCCGGCCCACGCACCAGGGGCGCGAAGGCGGGTAGGAACCACGAGGTCAGCTGGCGGCGGATCTCGTCGGGACTCCGCCCGCCGTCACCGGGAACCGCCGCGAACGAGATCAGGATGCGCAGGATCCAGTCCACCAGGTCGGCGACGTCCTCATCGGACAGGATGCCTTCGGCGAGAGCCGGGGCCAGCAGCGGTCGCACCCCCGCGTCGCCGATCAGGCGGAGGGCCTGATCCTGGAGGGCCTGGCCGGCGGCCCAGGCGGCCGAGTCGCTCCCGAACAGGGCGGCGTGCACCGGCCGGTCGCGGACCTGTCCGATGCTGAACACCATCCCCTCGATGATCTGCTCGGCCGGATCCTCGATCCGGGCCAGATGCGCCCGGGCCTCGGCCGCCATGGCCTCGGACTCCCGGATCAGTACGGCCAGGAAGATCGACTCGTGGCTGCCGAAGCGCCGGTAGAGGGTGGCCCGGGAGAAGCCGGCGGCGTGGGCGATGTCGGCGGCCGTGGTCCTCGCCACGCCGAGGCGCAGGTAGCAGTCGGCCGCGGCATCGAGGGTGGCCTCGCGCTCGGCGTCGGTCGACACCGTCCCCGGACGGGCGGCACCCGCATGCTCCCGGTCCAGGGTGCTCACCCGTTCCCCCGTCGCCCGGCGAAGAAGTCGGTGAGCAGGGCCGCCGCCTCGTCGGCCCGGACCCCGGACGTCACCGGGACCTCATGGTTGAGCCGGGGGTCGGCGCAGAGGTTGTAGAGCGAGCCGCACGCTCCGGCCTTCGGATCCGCGGCCCCGAAGACGATCCGACCGAGACGGGACGCCACCAGGGCGCCGGCGCACATCGGGCAGGGCTCGAGGGTCACGACCAGGGTGACCTCCGAGAGCCTCCAGGTCCCGAGCGCCGCCGCCGCATCGGCCAGCGCCAGGATCTCGGCGTGGGCGGTGGGATCGCCGGTCCGCTCCCGCTCGTTGTGCCGGGAGGCCACCACCTCGTCACCCACGACGGCCACCGCCCCGACCGGCACGTCACCGTGCAGCAGGGCCCCGCCGGCCTCCTCGAGCGCCAGGCCCATCAGCAGGTCGACCCGTCCCGGATCCGGGGACCCGTCCCCGACCTCCGTCCCCCGTGCGGCACCCGTTCCCATGGCGGCGAGCATACGGACTCGGCGGCGGACCGTACCGCCTCCTGGAGGTCGCGCCGACCACGGACCCGGGGGGAAGGCCCGTGTCGGCCGCGACATCCAGGACGCCGGCACCGGGAGTCGTCCGTCTAGGCCCGCCAGTCCGGTCCGCGCTCCGGGCTGGCCTCGGCCAGGGCCCGGCGTACGCCGTCGGCGTCGAGGTCGGCGCCGTACACCGGAGTACCCGGCTGCTGGCGCCAGGAGTCGTCGAGGCCACCGCCGTCCACCGCATCGAAGCCGAGCGAGTCGACCAGGTCCATGACGACGCTCTTGGCGTCGGCGTCGTCGCCGGCCACCGGCAGCGCGATCCGCCCGGTGGTGCCGGCGGGCACGCCCCGGGTCAGCAGGTGTTCGGCGTAGATCCCGTTGAACGCCTTGACCACGGAGACCCCGAGCTGCTGCTCGACCCAGCGGCTCTCGGTCATACCGTCCTCGATGGCGCCGATCCGGCCGTCCCGCTGCTGGGGGTAGTAGTTGCACGTGTCGATCACCACCACGTCGGGCGCGGCCCCGGCCAGGAACCCGTCGGGGAGGTCCGGCACGGCCTTCATCGGGATGGTCACCACGACGAGGTCGGCCCCGTCGACCGCCTCGCCGGCCGTCACGGCCGTGGCGCCGGTCTCGGTGGCCAGGTCGGCCAGCGTGTCCGGATTCCTCGAGTTGGCCACGGACACCTCGTGTCCGAGTGCCGTCAGCCGCCGGGTGAGGTTGCCGCCGATGTTTCCTGCTCCGATGATGCCGATCTTCATATCTTCTCCTGGTTCGTGGGTCGTGCTGTCGTGCATACCCGTAATCCGGTCGTGCATGCCCCGTCTCCGGTCATGCATCGGCCCCGGGGACATCGTGTCCCAGCTCGGCGAGGAGTGCCTGTGCCGCCGGGGCGGAGGACGCGGGGTTCTGCCCGGTGATCAGGGTGCGGTCGACCACGACGTAGGGGTCGAAGTCCGCCGGTCCCTTGGAGTAGCGGGCCCCGGCGGCCACCAACAGGTCCTCGAGCAGCTCGGGGACGATATCGGTGAGCCCGACCGCGGCCTCCTCGGTGTCGGAGAAACCGGTCACGTTCCTCCCCGCGAGGAAGGCCGAGCCGTCGGGATTCGTGACGTGGGCGAAGGCGACCGGTGCGTGGCACACGGCGGCGACCGGTTTGCCGGCGGCCACGAACGCCTCGATCAGGGCGATGGATTCCTGGTTGTCGTGCAGGTCCCACAGCGGTCCGTGGCCCCCCGGATAGAACACGGCGTCGAAGTCCGCGGCGGACACGTCGCGGAGCGGCAGGGTGTTCGCCAGCCGGTCCTGGGCGGCCACGTCCCCGTGGAACCGTCGGGTGGCGTCGGTCTGGCCCGACGGCTCGTCGCTGGCCGGATCGAGAGGTGGCTGCCCGCCGAGTGGCGAACTCAGCACCACGCCGACGCCGGCGTCGGTCAGGGCGTAGTACGGGGCGGCGAACTCCTCGAGCCAGAACCCGGTGGGCTTCCCGGTGTCCCCCAGGGTGGCGTGGGACGTCAGCACCATGAGGACCCGCGGACCGGAGCCGGTCACTGCAGTGCCCCGGTGAGCGGCGGCACGGTGAGCGGCGGCACGGTGATCGGCACGGACGTGTCGATCCCGCCGGCCCGCAGCCGACGCCACGCAGGGAGCGCGAGGCGGTCGAGCCCGAACCAACCGGCGTTGCGCCAGGCCAGCACGAGCAGGACCGAGAGGATGGCGTACATCGGGTTCACCCCGGCCGAGCCGGAGAACATGTACACGATGTTGAGCGACAACCCCGCTGCCGCCGCCGCTCCGGTGAAGAAGCCGAGCAGGATGGCCAGTCCGATCACGATCTCGGCCAGCGAGATGAATTTGGCGATCCACGCCGCATTGGGGACGACGAAGTTGTGGAGGACGCCGGCCCACCAGCCGTAGCTGGCCCCGCCCTTGCCGGACGTCGACCCGGCCACCCCGGAGGTGGCGAAGCCCTTCACCCCGGCACCGTTGCCGAACCAGAAGGCGGAGCGCTCACTGCCCCAGATCTTCTGGTACCCGGCGTTGATCCACTGGTAGCCGAGCCAGATGCGCACGAGCAGCCACACGACGCTGGCCTGATGGGACCGGAAGAGCCACTCGGAGACCCGCATCCGCTGCGGCTCCTCGCGTCCGGCGAGCCCGAAGGGGTAGAGACCGACCGCCGCGGTGGGCGCCGCCGGTTCTGTCTCCCCGGACTCCCCGGGGCCGGCGACCACTCCATCTGCAGTGGGCGTGGTCAAGTGCGGCTCGGCGAGGGGAAGGGGTTCGATGGAGGGTGCACCGGTGGAAGTTGCGTCACTGCGGAGTCCCATGGGGACCGCCAATCTTCCTCCGGAAGCGGAGGATCAGGTGCTCGATCTGAGCGGTGGGTGTCGGGGTTGCTGCGGTGGGAACGGTCGACCTTCCCGACGGATGGATGGTCGCATCGGCCGACCACGCCGTGGAGCGACGGATCGTGGTGGCGGACCGGTGCCGCGCCGACCGCGGTGTGGCGGTGCGGAACGGTCGCCGGGCAGCCGACGTGTGCGCCGGGTCGCCAGGTGGGCGGAACTCCGGTGACGGGGGGTGGGGAATCCGATCCGTAGCGCCGTTCGGCGCGGAGGTCCCGTCGAACCCGAGCGGGTGGATGGTCCGGGGTGCCGACGGGTCGTGCATGACTACCTCGGTGTTGAACTGCGTCACCAGGGGTCCGGAGCGACGTGCTGCGGTCTCCGGACTTCGTCACCGAAGGGGACCGCGCTCTGATCGCACGCTACACCTCATCGTCACCCCGCGCGCCGGCGCCGCGCGACGGTGGTGCGCCGTTGCGGACCCGAGCGTCGGTGCACCCCTGTGTAGAGTGGACCCCAGCCGGGCGCGTCAGCGTCCGGACGCGCTGAATCCGGACCACGTTGAGCGTCTCGTCCTGAAGGTGGGAGGCGGTCGACGATGCGTGGAGATGCAGCCCGCCTCCCTGCGACCCGCCCACTCCCTGCGACCCGGCCTCGGGCCTCCGGCAGGTGACCGTGCCCGACGACCGGATGGCCGGCCTACTGCAACGACTCGTGTCCCACGAGGTCGACGGCTCGGGAACGGTCGTGCTCTGCGAACTGGCCGCCGAGGTCGCAGGGGTCAGCGGGGCGAGCATCATGCTGCTGTCCGACGAGCTGGCCCAGGGTTCGCTGTGCACGACCGACGGTGTCGCCGTCTACCTCGACGACCTGCAGTTCACCCTCGGCGAGGGACCTTCGCTCGAGGCCCACGCCGCGGGTCGACCCGTCCTCGAGTCCGACCTGGCCGCACACTCCTCGATCCGGTGGCCGGCGCTCGTGCCGTTGGCGGTAGGTGCGGGTGTGCGGGCGATGTTCGCCTTCCCCCTGCGCATCGGGGCGGTACGACTCGGTGCGGTGACGCTCTTCCGGGACGCCCCCGGGCCCCTGGACGACTCGCAGTACGCCGACGCGGTGGCGATGGCCCTGGTCGCCTCGCGCGCGATCCTGGCCATCCAGGCCGATGCTCCACCGGGGTCCGTCGCCGCCGAGATCGAGGAGGGGGCCAACTTCCACTTCGTGGTGCACCAGGCCGCCGGCATGGTCTCGATCCAGCTGGGCATCGGCGTGACCGAGGCACTCGTCCGGCTGCGCGGCCACGCGTTCATGACGGGGCGCTCGATCGACGACGTCAGCCGGGACGTCGTCGATCGCCGGCTCCGGTTCGACGGCGACGAGTCGGCAGGGTCGGGCGCCGGGCCGGCTGCCGCGGACGAGGGGTAGTCTGGCCGTGGCTCCCATTACCGCTCGCGTCGCCGACGAGTCCAGACCGACGCGATCGGCGGAACGATGACCCGAGAGGCCCTGTTGGTCCGGACCCTGGTCGAACTGGCGGACAACCTCGTGGACGACTTAGACGTCATCGATGTGCTGACCGTGCTGAGCGACCGCTGCGTCGAGGTGCTCGACGTCGACTCGGCCGGCGTCATGCTGGCCGCACCCGGGGGTGAGCTCCAGGTGGTGGCCTCCTCCAGCGTCGCCATGCGGGGGCTCGAACTCTTCGAGCTCCAGGCGAACGAGGGGCCGTGCGTCGACTGCTTCGTCAGCGGTGATCCGATCGTGAACCTCGAGCTCTCGGCGGTCGACGACCGCTGGCCCCGGTTCGCCCAGCGGGCCGTCGCCGACGGCTTCCATTCGGTGCACGCCCTGCCGATGCACCTCCGGGGGACGACCGTCGGGGCCCTGAACATGTTCCGCATGGCAACCGGTTCGCTGCGCACCGAGGACGTGGTGGTCGCCCAGGCCCTCGCCGATGTGGCGACCATCGCCATCATCCAGCACCACGCGTCGGTCAGCGCCGCGGTCCTCAACAGCCAGCTAAGCGAGGCACTGAACAGCCGGATCATCGTCGAACAGGCGAAGGGCAAGGTCAGCGAGGCGTCCGGGCTCGACATGGACCGCTCGTTCGACCGCATCCGCAACCACGCCAGGAACCACAACCTGCGGTTGACGGAGCTGGCCCGCGGGATCGCCGAGGGGACGACGTCCATCGTCGGGCTCGACCCCCTGCCCCGGGCGAAGCACGTCCGGCCGATCTCCTCGAATCCGTGGGCCGGCGGTGGCCCACCTGCCGGCGGCCCGGAGCCGAGCGGTACGGTGGCGGGCAAAGAGGTCTAAGCTGGTCCACGTGGGGACGATGTGCCCCGCAGCCGGCCCCCGAGGGTCGGTCTCGAACAGTCGCTCCGGACCCCGGTGACCTTGCAGTACACCAGGAGCAGTCCATGGAAGCCAACCCGTCACCGTTTCCCCCGTACCGCGATGGGCTGGCCGATGGCCTCGGGTCGGGCTCCGGTCCATCCCGCACGCCCATCGGCACTCCCCGGATTCCCCCGCCGCTCGGATTCCGTCCCCTGGGCGACGACGCCGATGACCTCATCCGCGCCCTGTTCGCCTGCGGCTTCACCAGTGCGTCCGTCCAGGGCCGCCACGACATCGGCGCGGAGATGTCGGAACAGCTGGCCACCCTGATCGACACCCTCGACGAGGCGATCCGGGGGATCCGGCATGCGCTTGCCACCAACGAGGCCGCCTGAACACCAGGTTCCCCGGTACGTCGGTGTGCTCTACCGGACGACGTCGGTGCGGGAGATCCCCTCCACCCCGGCCAAACGCGCGGCCGTCCTGGTCTCACTCGGCGTCCTCGTCGCCGTCATCGTGCTGGCGTCCATCGCCTGAGGGCCCCGGTCACCCGGCCCGGTCACGGGATGACGGTGGTACCCCGGGTCCCCAGTAGCAGTTCGACACCGTCGTCGAGTCGGCCGATCATGGCCGGGGAACCGGTGCTCTCCACGAAGCGGCAGGCCGCTTCGACCTTCGGACCCATGGATCCTGCGGGAAACGAACGGGCGCGTAGCTCGGCCACGGTGGTCTTGCGGATCAACGTGGCTCCGGGCATCCCGAAGTCGGCCTCGATCCCGTCCACGTCCGTGAGGATGAGCAGCGCGTCGGCGGCCAGTTGACGGGCGAGCAGGGCGGAGCCGAGGTCCTTGTCGATGACCGCCTCGACGCCGCGGAGTCGGCCGTCGGCGTCGCGGACCACCGGGATGCCGCCCCCCCCGACGCACACCACGATGGTGCAGTTCCCCACGAGCACACGGATCGTCCCGAGTTCCAGGATGGTCCGCGGCTCGGGGGAGGCAACCACGCGCCGCCACGTGTCGCCGTCCCCGTCCTGGCGGATCTGCCAGCCGCGCTGCGCCGCCAGTCCCTCGGCCACCTCGTGGGAGTAGACCGGGCCCACGAACTTGGTGGGGTCGGCGAACGCCGGGTCGTCCTCATCCACCTCGGTCTGGCACACCAGACTGGCCACGCTCCGTCCCGGCAGGGCGTTCTCGAGCGACCGGAGGAAGAAGTAGCCGATCATCCCCTGGGACTCCGCCCCCAGGACGTCCAGCGGATAGGGGGAGGGGAGGCCGGGATCGGCGGCACTCTCGTTGGCCAGCAGACCCACCTGGGGCCCGTTCCCGTGGGTGATCACCAGCTCGTGGTCCGCGGCCAGCCGGGCGATGGCCCGGACCGCCACGTCGACGTGGTCCTCCTGGGTCACCACGAGTGGGGCCTCGCCGCGTTCCAACAGGGCATTGCCGCCCACGGCCACGACGATGCGCACGTCAGTCCCCGATACTGGCGACCATGGCCGCCTTGATGGTGTGCAGGCGGTTCGCGGCTTCGTCGAACACGATGGATGCCGGCGACTCGAAGACGTCGTCGGTCACCTCGAGCGCATCCAGGTGCCAGGCGTCGGACAGCCGCTTCCCGAGGCCCGTCTCGGTGTTGTGGAGCGAGGGTAGGCAGTGCATGAACTTCACGTCGGGGTTCCCGGTCTTGGCCATGGTCTCGGCGTTGACCTGGTAGGGCAGCAGGGCCTTGATCCGTGGGCCCCAGTTGGCCACCGGCTCCCCCATCGACACCCAGACGTCGGTGTAGAGGAAGTCCGCGCCCTCGACGCCACCCAGCACGTCGGTTCCGAGGTGGATGCGGGCACCGGACTCGGCGGCGAGCGCCCTGGCCATGGACTGGACGTCGGCGGACGGCCACAGGTCCTCGGGGGCGGCGATCCGGACGTCCATGCCCAGCAGTGCACCGGTGACGAGCAGCGAGTTCGCCGTGTTGTTGCGGGCGTCCCCGAGGTAGCAGAATCCGACCCGGTCGAGCGGCTTGTCGATGTGGTCGCGCATGGTGAGGACGTCGGCGAGCATCTGGGTGGGATGCCACTCGTCGGTCAGTCCGTTCCACACGGGGACACCCGAGTAGTGGGCCAGGGTCTCGACGGACTCCTGGGCGAAGCCGCGGTACTCGATGCCGTCGTACATGCGACCGAGTACCCGCGCCGTGTCCCTGATCGACTCGCTCTCCCCGATGTGCGAACCCTCGGGTCCGAGATAGGTGACGTGGGCCCCCTGGTCGTAGGCGCCCACTTCGAAGGCGGCACGGGTGCGGGTCGAGGACTTCTCGAAGATGAGGGCGATGGTCCGTCCGACCATGCGCTGTCGCTCGACCCCCGCCCTCTTCTCCTCGCGCAGGAGGGCGGCCAGGTCGATGAGGGACAGGAACTCGGACGCGCTCAGGTCCGTCACCGTCAACAGGCTGCGACCCCGCAGGTGGCCACGCTCGATCGCCTCGGCGGCGATCGCCTGGGTGGACGCGGCGGCGGCCTCGGTGGAGGTCATCCGGGTAGGGGTGCCGCTCACGCCGCGTCCCGCACGAGCGGACAGGTCATGCACCGGGGGCCACCCCGGCCGCGGCCGAGCTCGCTGCCGGCGATGGACACCACCTCGATCCCGTGCTTCTCCAGCATGGCGTTGGTGGCCACATTGCGCTCGTAGCCCATGACGACCGCGGGGGCCACGGCCAGATAGTTGGTGCCGTCGTCCCACTGCTCGCGCTCGGCCGCCCGGATGTCCTCGTCGGTGGCGAGCACGGTGATGTGGTCGACCTCGAGGATCTCGGCGAGCGTGTCCCACAGACTGTGGTTCCGCTCGACGGAGAAGCCGTCGGGCTCGTCACTGGCCGTGAGGGTCCAGCTCCGCAGGTGGCGGTCGAAGTAGGGGTAGAGCACGAACGTGGCCACGTCCACCATGGACATCACCGTGTCCAGGTGCATGAAGGCGTGGCTGTGGGGCAGCTCGATGGCCACCACCTTCGTGGCCTGGTGGTCGGCGAACATCGCCCGGGCCACCGACTCGACGGCCATGGGCGATGTCCGCTCGCCCATGCCGATCAGGACGGCGCCGTGGCCGATGACGTGGACGTCCCCGCCCTCGATGTGCGCCGGCTGGTAGTCGTGGTCCTCACCCCCGTAGTACGTGGTGAACTCGTCGCCCACGAAGAGCGGGTGGTGCTGGTAGATGGCCCGGGTGTGCAGTGACTCGCGCCGGCGGGCCGGCATGGACATCGGGTTGATGGTCACCCCTCCGTAGATCCAGCACGAGTTGTCCCGCTGGAAGAGGTGGTTGGGCAGCGGGGACAGGATGAAGTCGTCCGCGTCGAGCATGTTCCACTTGAGGCTGTGGGCCCGCATCGGGTGGAGGTCGGCCTTCAGGATGCCGCCGATGAGGTACTGCGAGAGCTCCGTCCCGCCGAGGTCCTCGAGCAGCCGACGGACCGGGTCCACGAGCGAGGGGCCGAGGTTCTCCGGGGTGCACAGCCGGTCGAGCACGAAGGCCCGCCCGTCGGGCAGTTCGAGGGTCTCGGCCAGCAGGCGACCGTAGTGGTGCACGGTCACGCCCTTGGCGCGTAGGGCCTCGGCGAAGGCGTCGTGCTCCTCCTTGGCTTTGGAGGCCCACATGACGTCGTCGAAGAGCAGTCCCTCGATGTTGTCGGGGGTGAGCCGGGACAGCTCGAGCCCGGGACGATGGACGATGGCCTGTCGGAGTTGGCCGACTTCGGAATCTACGTGGAAGGACATGGGAGGCGGTCCGATCGGTGGAAGGGGTGGGACAGACAGCCGTCCAGGTTCACGGGACGGACACGGTGGATGCGGACGACTCAGGTGGTCGGGACGGGGTCGCCCGTGGCCGGAACGACGTCGGCCGTGGTCGGGACGGGGTCGCCCGTGGTCGGAACGGTGCCGGCCGCGGCCAGGGCGGTCGGCACGTCGAGGTGATCGTGCGGCTCGGGGGCCTCGCCCAGGCGCTGGCGTCGGGCGTTCAGGAAGGCGTAGAGGATGAGTCCAGCCAGGATCACGACCAACGCCTGGTAGACGACCTGGTATCCCGAGGCGAAGGTCACCCACATGGAGAACAGCACGCTGGTGCCGGCCACGCAGAGGTCACGGGCGAGCTGCCAGCCCTGCACCTTGCGGCGGCGGGACACGAGGAAGGTGAGCTGGGCGATGGCTGACATGAAGTACGGGATGGCCACGGTCACCACGGTCAGGTCGACCAGGTAGGTGAAGACGGTCAGGCCCGCACTCGTGTTGTAGCGCCACAGCATCAGGAGCGACGGCAGGGCGGTGCCGATCAGGATCCCGAACCAGGCCGTCCCCTTCCTGTCCGTCCAGGCGAAGGGCGTGGGGAACATGTCGTCCTGGGCCATGGCCCGCGACGTCTCGGTCACGATGAGGGTCCAGCCGTTGAGGGCGCCGATGCCCGAGACGACGGCGACGGCGGCGATGAACTTCCCGGCCCACGAGCTGTGGGGGAACATCGAGTCGAAGGCGTTGACGAACGGTGATCCGGTGTTGATCAGGGTGTGGTGGGCCACCAGGCCCATGACCACGGCGGTGACCAGCACGTAGAGCACCGCACTCAGGGCCGTGCCGAGCATGGAGGCCCGCATCACGTTCACCCGGGGGTCACGCACCCGCTTGGCCGTCATGGCTGCCGCCTCGACGCCGATGAAGGAGAACAGGGCCACCCCGGCGGCGATGCCGATGGCGCTGTAGAGGCTGCCGCCGGACTCGTTGAACGCCCCGAAGTGGGCGGACTGGACGAAGAACCAGCCCACGATGCCCACGAAGAGCAGGGGCAGGAATTTGAGCACCACGGTGATGTTCTGGAACCAGGCCATCTGGCGCACACCGGCCAGGTTGATGAGAGCCGGCACCCACAGGCCGACCATGGCGATCCCCCAGTTGGCCATGCCCGAGGGATGGGCCCAACCGAACAGGGCGTCGACGTAGAAGACCCAGGAGGACACGATGGCGGCGTTGCCCGCCCAGGACTGGATCCAGTAGCACCAGCCGACCAGGTAGCCGGCGAAGTCGCCGAACTCGTGGCGGCTGTAGGCGTAGAGTCCGCCGTCGCTGTTGGGGATGCGACGGGTCAGCTGGCCGAAGAGCACGGCGAGGAGCATGGCCCCGACGGCGATGACGCCGAGCACGATGATCCCCATGGTGCCCGCGCCGGCGATCACCGCGGGCATGGTGAAGACCCCGGTGCCGACGATGCTGCCGATGACGAGACCGGTGGCCGACGTCAATCCGAGGGTGTTGGCCTTCTTCTGGTTCCGGGGCGACAGCGGCGCGCCCGGCACCACCGGTGGCGTCGGCGGAGCCGACCTCGGGGGCTCGGTGATGAGCGTCATGGCGCCTCCGTTCCGGTCACACGCGGTCGCGGGTGGGGTACGGATACCAGGATGCTGTGCCGTAGGCGTCAGCAGTAGAGGCGAACGTCCTCTGCCGATGAACGGCAGGTGACGGACGGGCGCCCACGCACGCTGGGCGTGCGGGGCGCCGCCGACGTCCGGTGTCCCGGGACATCACCGAGCGGAGGCGGTGGGATTTGAACCCACGGTGAGTTTCCCCACACACGATTTCCAATCGTGCCGATTCGGCCGCTCTCGCACGCCTCCGTGCAGTGGCCGTCCGGGTGTCCCCGGGGTGTCCACAGCCCCGACAGGCTACTCCGGCCGTGCCGGGCCGACGGGCGGCGACCACGGCGGTAGGATCGGGGTCCCCCGGTGGTGGGTGCGGCGGCTGGGTCCTGCGCAACGTCCTCCTGTGAATCGAGTCAGGGTCGGAAGGCAGCAGCTCTCAGCGGGTAAGGCCGTGTGCCGCAGCCAACCTGGCCGCCGCACCGACCACCGGGGGCCGGACCGCCCGCAACCGGACCGGTCGCCGATCGGTCCCGTTGAGCCGAGGACCGTGACCGGGCCGCCCGGTAGTGTCACGGCGTGGTCGACGTTGCCGACGAGGTCCCCTACCAGTCCCTGTACCGCCGCTTCCGTCCGGCCACGTTCGCCGAGGTGCGCGGTCAGGACCACGTCGTGCTGGCCCTGCGCAACGCCGTGCGCGACGGCCGGGTGGCCCACGCCTATCTCTTCAGCGGCCCACGGGGTACCGGCAAGACCTCGACGGCCCGCATCCTGGCCAAGGCGCTCAACTGCACCGATCTCCACGACGGTGAGCCCTGCGGGGTGTGCTCCTCGTGCGTCGAGATCACCCGGGGTACGTCCCTCGACGTCCACGAGCTCGACGCCGCCTCGAACAACGGGGTCGACGCCATGCGCGACCTGGTGTCCCGGGCCGCCCTGGGTTCCCCCGGCCGGCAGAAGGTCTACATCGTCGACGAGGTCCACATGCTCTCGACGGCGGCGTCCAACGCGCTGCTGAAGACGCTGGAGGAGCCGCCGGCCCACGTGGTCTTCGTGCTGGCCACGACCGACCCCCAGAAGGTCCTGCCCACCATCCGCAGCCGGACGCAGCACTTCGAGTTCCGGCTGCTCGGTCCCGACACGCTCTCGGAGCTGCTGGCCCAGGTCCGGTCGGACGCGCACCTCGACGTCGGTGACGACGCCCTGGAGCTCGCCGTGCGGCGCGGACGGGGCTCCGCGCGGGACGCACTGTCGATCCTCGACCAGGTGGCCGCCTCGGACGCCGTCGACGACGACCTGCCCGAGCTCGACCAGGTGGTCGACGCGCTGGCCGAGCGCGACGTGCAGCGGGCCCTGGTCGCCGTCGCCCACCTGACCGCCGCCGGTTTCGGCCCCCAGCAGCTGACGGTCGATCTGATCGACCACCTCCGTCAGGGCTTCCTCGCCCTCGTCGCGCCCGAACTGGTGACGGTGGCCGGGGCCGAGCGCGACGCCCTGGCTGCCCAGGCGGCACGGGTCGGTCTTGCAGCACTGGTGCGGGCCATGGAGGATCTCGGCCGGGCCCAGGTGCAGATGCGGGACGCGCCCGATCCGCGCGTCAATCTCGAGGTGGCCCTGGTCCGCCTCGTGCACCCCGAGGCCGACGACTCGCCCGCCTCGCTGCTGGCCCGGATCGAGCGCCTCGAGGCGTCCGGTCCTCCGGCCCCGACGGCGGCCGCGCCGGCCGCGTCCCCACCGGTTCCGGTCCCGCCCTCCGGATCGGCGACCGGTGCCGTGCTGGCCGCCCGGGCCGCCGCCGTGCCCGCGGGTCGGCCGGTCGCCCCCCCGGAGACGGAGGGGCCCCCGCAGCAGGAGCCGGCCTCGCCACCGGCTGCCGGACCACCCGCACCGGGACCCGAGGCGGAGCCTCCTGCGACCGCCCCCGGCGGGCCGCGGCCCACGCTCGGAGCCCACCGACGGCGCTCCGCACCGCCGGCACCCCGAACGGCGTCCGTGCCGGCCGGGTCGGTCGGGGCCGACGGGCCACCGGCCCCCTCGGCGGAGCCGGTGGCCCATCCGTCGGAGGTGTCCCCGTCCACGGTCCCGACGTCGTCGGTGCCCTTCCCGAGTCGTGACCAACTGGTCCAGGACTGGGGTGACCATGTCATCGGCCGCCTCCGTCCCAAGGCCAAGGCGCTCTACCAGGCCGGCCGGTTCGTGGCCGCCGACGGCGAGCGCGCCCAGTTCGGGTTGCCCAACGAGATCCACCGCAACCGTTGCGAGGACATGCGTGCCGAGGTCGAGGCGGCCCTCGCCGACCAGTTCGGCCGCCCCATCCCGTTGGTGCTGGTCGTCGACGGCGCGGCGGGCCCGTCCGCTCCGGCCGCGGGGCACCGTCCGGACGACCCCTCGGCCCCGACCGCCTCCGCGGCGCCGCCGGCGGACCGCGAGGACGAGATGGAGGATCTGGCCGACTTCGACGCCGACAACCTCGAGATCGCCGAGATCGACAACTCGGCCGAGGCCCGGTTGCTCCAGGCCTTCCCGGGCGCCGAGGAGGTGGTGTAGGTGGCCGTCTTCAACGGGCCGCTGCAGGCCCTCATCGACGAGATGGGTCGGCTGCCCGGCATCGGGCCCAAGTCGGCCCAGCGCATCACCTTCCACCTCCTGAAGGTGGCCCCCGAGGACGCCATGCGCCTCGCCGAGGCGATCATCGCCGTGAAGGAACGGATCACCTTGTGCACCCGCTGCTTCAACGTGGCCGAGGGCGGCGAGTGCTCCATCTGCCTGGACGACCGACGCGACGTCACGACGCTCTGCGTGGTCGAGGATCCACGCGACATCGCCTCGGTGGAGAAGACCGGCGAATTCTCCGGTCGTTACCACGTGCTCCAGGGTTCGCTGAATCCCATCGAGGGGATCGGACCCGAGCAGCTCCGGGTGCGCGAACTCCTGCTCCGGCTCGACGACGAGGGGATCACCGAGGTGATCCTGTGCACCAACCCGAACCTCGAGGGCGAAGCGACGGCGATGTACCTCGCCCGACTGCTCAAGCCCCTGGGACTGACCGTCACCCGGATCGCCAGCGGACTGCCCGTGGGCGGCGACCTCGAGTACGCCGACGAGCTGACCCTCGGTCGGGCGCTCGAAGGGCGTCGCGAGGTGGATGCCTGATCCGTCCCCGCGCGCGCCCGGCCACCGGCGTGGGCCACGATGAGGTGATGGGTGCGTCCGATGCCTCAGCCCGTCGCCAGCTCTGGATCCTCCGTCACGCCAAGGCGGCCGGGGGACCACCCGGTGGACGGGACCGGGACCGTCCCCTCGCCGCACGGGGCAGACGCGACGCCTCGGCGCTGGCCGCCCGGCTGGCGGCCCCCGGGCCGGTGCTCGGTACGCCGGGTCTGAGCCTGCCGGACCGGGTCCTGTGCTCGTCCGCAGCCCGCACCACCCAGACGGCGGAGCTCGTAGTGGCCCGGCTCGCCGACCCGGTACCCGTCGACCGGTACCACAGCCTCTACCAGGCGGATCCGGACACCGTCCTCGACGTGGTGCGCGAGATGGACGACGACGCCCGGTCCGTCCTGGTGGTGGGGCACAATCCGACCATGTTCCACGTCACCTGGGACGTGCTGGGTGGGGCGGCGGCGGACCGTGACCGACTCGACTCGACCGGCTTCCCGACCTGTACCCTCGCCGTGGTCGACCTGGGTACCGGATCCTGGGCGGACGTGAGCGGCGGTCAGGGATTGCTGGTCGGGCTGTTCACCCCACCGTACTGACGCCGGTCGCCGATCACCCCTGTCGTTGCGATCCGACGTGGCGACCCCGGGTGACCGGAGGACGCCACCCCCGACGGAGCGCCGGTCAGAGGGTGCGCAGGATGGCGGCGTCGCCCTGGCCTCCACCGCCGCACAGGCTGACGGCGGCGGTGCCGCCGCCCCGACGCTTCAACTCGAGGAGCGAGGTCAGGGCCAGCCGGGTGCCCGACATCCCGACCGGGTGGCCGAGGGCGATGGCCCCGCCGTTCACGTTCACGATGTCGCTGCTGATGCCCAGTTCGTCGGACGAGGCCAGGCCCACGGCGGCGAACGCCTCGTTGATCTCGAAGAGGTCGATGTCCGCCACACCGAGACCGGCCTTGGCCAGGGCCACCTGGGTGGCGTGCGACGGCTGCTGGAGCAGTGAGGGGCTCGGGCCGGCGACCTGGCCGTAGCTGACCAGCTCGCCCAGGGGGGTCACGCCGAGCTCCTCGGCCTTGGCCCGGGACATCACGACGACGGCGGCACCGCCGTCGGAGATCTGGCTGGCGTTGCCGGCGGTGATGGTGCCTTCCTTGTCGAAGGCCGGACGCAGCTTGCCGAGGGACTCCGCGGTCGTGTCGCCACGGACACCTTCGTCGGTGTCGACGATCAACGCGTCACCCTTGCGCTGGGGCACCTCGACCGGGACGATCTCCTCGGCGAACTTGCCCTCCTTGATGGCGGTGGCTGCCCGCTCGTGGGAGAGGGCGCTGAACGCGTCCTGACGCTCACGCGACACCCCGTCGGCGCCGTTGTAGCGCTCGGTCCCGAGGCCCATGGCGCACTGGTCGAAGGCGCAGAAGAGGCCGTCGTACATCATCGAGTCGACGAGCTTGCCGTCACCGATGCGGTAGCCGCCGCGGGCGCCCGGGAGCAGGTAGGGCGCCTGGGTCATGGACTCCATGCCGCCGGCGACCACGATGTCGGCCTCGCCGGCGTTGATGAGCAGATCGGCCAGGTAGATCGTGTTGAGGCCGGACAGGCACACCTTGTTGACTGTGGACGCCGGCACGCTCATCGGGATCCCGGCGTTGGCGGCGGCCTGGCGGGCGGTGATCTGCCCGGCGCCGGCCAGGATGACCTGGCCCATGAAGACGTAGTCGACCTGGTCCGGGGCCACACCGGCACGCTCGAGGGCGGCGGCGATGGCGAAGCCGCCCAACTCGGTGGCGGCGAAGCCGCCGAGCGCACCCGACAGCTTGCCGATCGGCGTGCGGGCTCCTGCGACGATGACGGATCCGGACATGGAAACCTCCGCGGCCAGCTGGCCGATTCAGGCGACGTCCCCCCCAAGGGCACGCCACGACGACGAACGACCATGATACGACCTCGGGAGCACGGTGCCACCCGGGGCGTCCCCGGCCCCACGGGGGGGCGGTGCCGTCCGACTATCCTGCTCCCCCATGCAGGAATTCCTCTCCGCCATCCTGGCCGGCGCGTCCAGCGAGGACATCGCCGCCATCCCGATCCCCGAGTCCTACCGGGCCGCCTTCGTCAAACGTGACGAGCAGACGATGTTCGAGGGCATGGAGTCCGACGACAAGGACCCGCGCGAGTCCCTCCACGTGGGCGAGGTGGCCACGCCCGAACTGGCCCCCGACGAGGCCTACATCGCCGTGATGGCCAGTGCCATCAACTTCAACACCGTGTGGACCTCGATCTTCGAGCCGCTCTCCACCTTCGGATTCCTCGACCGGCTCGGCCGCGAAGGTGTCTGGGGCGCCCGTCACGCCCTCGACCACCACATCGTGGGATCGGACGCCTCGGCCGTGGTCCTCCAGGTGGGCTCCGCCGTCCGGAGCTGGAAGGCGGGCGACAAGGTCACCGTCCACTGCAACTACGTCGACGACCAGAGCCCCACGGCCCACGACGACTCGATGCTGGCCGACAACCAGCGGATCTGGGGCTTCGAGACGAACTTCGGCGGCCTGGCCGACCTGGCCGTGGTCAAGGCCAACCAGCTGATGCCCAAGCCGACCCACCTCTCGTGGGAGGAGGCGGCGGTCAACGCCCTGTGCAACTCGACCTCCTACCGGATGCTGGTGTCGCGCAACGGCGCCCCGATCACCCAGGGGGACAAGGTGCTGGTGTGGGGCGCGTCCGGCGGTCTCGGCGCCTACGCCGTGCAGTACTGCCTGAACGGTGGGGCCACCCCGGTGGGTGTCGTCTCCTCGCAGTCCAAGGTCGACCTGCTGCACGACCTCGGTGTCGAGGCGGTCATCGACCGCAAGGCGGCCGGCTACAGGTTCTGGACCGACGAGTTCCACCAGGACGAGAAGGAGTGGCGCCGCCTGGGCAAGGACATCCGTGCCCTGGTCGGTGACGACGTCGACATCGTGTTCGAGCATCCGGGCCGCCAGACCATGGGCGCCTCGGTGTTCGCGGCCAAGCGGGGTGGCACCATCGTCACCTGTGCGGCCACCTCGGGCTACATGATCGAGTACGACAACCGGCACCTGTGGATGAAGCTCAAGACCATCAAGGGCTCCCACTTCGCCAACTACCGCGAGGCGTGGGACGCAAACCAACTCGTGTGCGAGGGCAAGATCCTCCCCCCGCTGTCGGCCGTGCACACCCTCGAGCACGTGGGCGAGGCCGCCTACCAGGTCCACAAGAACCTCCACGAGGGCAAGATCGGTGTGCTGTGTCTGGCGCCCGAGGAGGGCCTGGGCATCGACGACCACGAGCTGCGCGACAAGGTGGGTGAGGACCGCATCACGCTCTTCCGGAGGCACGGCGCATGACCGAGATGCTGCTGACCGAGATCGATCACGTGGCGATCGCCGTCCCCGACCTGGATGCGGCGGTCGCCTACTACGAGGAGACCTTCGGGGCCACGGTGGCCCACCGGGAGCGCATCGACTCCGACGGCGTGGAGGAGGCCCTGCTGAAGGTGGCCGACAGCTACGTGCAGCTGTTGACGCCGACCAGCGACTCCTCCCCGGTGGCCAAGTACCTGGAGAAGAAGGGTCCCGGCATCCACCACGTCGGCTACCGGGTGGCCGACTGCGCCGCTGCCCTGCAGTCGGTCAAGGACCACGGGGGTCAGGTCATCGACCAGGCGCCGCGTCCCGGGTCCCGGGGCACCACCGTGGCGTTCGTCCATCCGAAGGGCGCGTTCGGCACCCTCATCGAGCTGGTCCAGGAGTAGACGGCCGCCGGGATGGAGCGCACGACCCGGGCGGATGCCTTGTCGACCGCCCCCGAGGGCGGTCCGATGGACCCGACGGCCCCCGACGGCGTCCCCCAGACGGTTCCGAGCACGGGTCTCGGGCTCCCGCAGATCCGGTCCACGACAGCGCCGACGCCGTCCCCGGTGCCGTCCATCGACGATCTGGTGGCCCGCCCCCCGGAGTCTCCTCCGCCGGTTGGACCGGACGGACCCACCGCACCGGTCTCGTTCCCCCCCGGCGTGGTCGCCAAGCTCGGCACCTACGTCTACCTCCTGGTCGACCCGAGGACCGGGCGTCCGTTCTACGTGGGCACCGGCCGGGGCAACCGCTGCCTCCGCCACGTCGACGCCGCCCGCTCGCTCCCGCCCGACGTCGGGGGGCGGTCCAAGTACCCGCGGCTCGACCGGATCCGCGAGGCCGAGTCCGGCGGCCGCCACGTCCGGGTCGAGATCCTTCGCCACGGTCTGACGCCCGCCGAGGCCGAACTGGTGCAGGTGTCCGTCGTCGACGCCTTGGGGCTCGGTCATGAGACCACCCTCGGAGCCCAGCGCGGCCCGGCCGTCGACGTGGCCGCGGGCCTGGCCAAGCGGGCCAGGATCAAGCGCGACCACCCCGTCGTCCTGCTCCGTGCGGGTCCCCACGGGACCCCCGTCCCCTACGACTCGGTCCGTCACGGCTGGCGCATCGGTCGACGCTGGGTGGACACCGCCTCGCCCCGCTCGCCGCGCTGGGTCCTGGTGGTCGTCGGCGACCTGGTCGAGGCCGCGTACCGGATCGACCACTGGGAGCCGACGCCGGCGGACACGGGCACCGGCGTCGGGGGCTCGTCCTTCGTGGGCGTGCCCGATCCCGAGCTGGGCGCCCGCTACGTCGGCCGCAACGTCGGTCCCTACCTCGGCTCGGGGGCATCCAGCGCCGTGACCTACGTCTGGTGCGGACCGCACTGGGTCAACGCGGCCACGTAGCGCCGTCGCCGGGGCACCGGGGCCCGTTCCCGGATCGAACCCCCCCGACGGTTCCGATAGCCTCACCGTCCATGGATCACACGATGACCCAACGACTGGAAGACCTGGCCGAGCGCCGCGAGCTGGCCCGTAACGCGGGCTCACCCCGGGCGGTGGAGAAGCACCACGCCAAGGGCAAGATGACGGCCCGGGAGCGCATCGACTACCTGCTCGACGACGGCTCGTTCCAGGAGCTCGACATGTTGGCCCGCCACCGGGCCCACGGGATGGGCCTCGAGGAGAACCGTCCCTACACCGACGGGGTCATCACGGGCTTCGGAACGATCGACGGCCGCCGGGTGTGCGTGTTCAGTCAGGACTTCACCGTCTTCGGCGGCGCCCTCGGCGAGGTCTTCGCCGAGAAGATCCACAAGGTCATGGACCTGGCCTCCTCGATCGGGGTGCCGATGATCGGCCTCAACGACGGCGCCGGCGCCCGGATCCAGGAGGGTGTGGTCTCACTCCACTCCTACGGCGGCATCTTCCACCGCAACGCCCAGGCCTCCGGCGTGATCCCGCAGATCAGCGTGATCCTCGGGCCGTGCGCCGGCGGTGCCGTGTATAGCCCGGCCATGACCGACTTCATCTTCATGGTCCAGGAGACCAGTCACATGTTCATCACCGGCCCGGACGTGGTGAAGACCGTGACCGGCGAGGACGTGACGCTGGAGGAGCTGGGCGGGGCCATGAGCCACGCCACCAAGTCCGGGGTCGCCGCCTTCGTGGCCCCCGACGAGAAGGCCTGTCTCGACGACGTGCGGTACCTGCTCAGCTTCCTCCCGTCGAACAACCTGGAGGAGGCGCCCCTCCTGCGCACGGGCGACGACCCCGAGCGCCTCACCCCCGAGCTGTCCGACCTGATGCCGGAGTCGCCCAACCAGCCCTACGACATGAAGAAGGTCATCGAGGCGGTCGTCGACGACGGCGAGTTCTTCGAGGTCAACCACCACTGGGCCATGAACCTGGTCTGCGGATTCGCCCGGATCGACGGCCGCGCCGTGGGCATCGTCGGCAACCAGCCCCAGATGCTGGCGGGCGTGCTCAACATCGACGCCTCGGAGAAGGGCGCCCGGTTCGTCCGTACGTGCGACGCCTTCAACGTGCCGCTCATCACCTTCGTCGACGTGCCCGGATTCATGCCCGGTACCGACCAGGAGTACGGGGGCATCATCCGTCACGGGGCCAAGCTGCTCTACGCCTACTGCGAGTCCACGGTGCCCCGGGTGCAGATCATCACCCGTAAGGCCTACGGCGGCGCCTACGTCGTGATGAACTCGAAGTCGATCGGGGCCGATCTGGCCTTCGCCTGGCCGTCCGCCGAACTGGCCGTCATGGGTCCCGAGGGTGCGGTCGAGATCGTCTACCGACGTGACCTGGCCGAGGCGGCGGACCCGGTGGGCCGGCGCAAGGAGCTCGTCGACGAGTACACCGAGCGGTACGCCAATCCCTATGCCGCCGCCGAGCGGGGCTACGTCGACGACGTCATCGATCCGGCCGAGACCCGCCGGATCCTGGTGCGCAGCCTCGATCTCCTGGTGTCCAAGCGCGAGGACCTGCCCAAGCGCAAGCACGGGAACATGCCGCTGTGAGCACACCGGGGAGCGGGACCGACCCGATCGACCCGGCGGTGCTGGCCGTGCTCACCGCCGCCGTGGACCAGGTGTGGCTCCGGCCCGTGGTGGTGCTGGCCGACGTGCCGACCGGCCCACCGGCCTGGCGGTTCAGCGGCCGGTGGTGGACCCGACCGGCCACCACCCGTCGCGACCGTCCCTGGGCCGGAGCCTGAGCCACACCCACCGGGCCAGGGACGGCGCTCCGGTAGCGTGGCCTGCACGCGCGGGTCGGGCCGGTCGCCCGACCGGGAAGGTCCGGTGGTTCCGATGGTGATCGTGGTGTTCCGGTCCCGGTTCAAGGAAGGCGTCGACCTCGAGGCCTATGCCGCCCTGGCACAGGAGATGCGCGAGCTGGTCTCCACCCAGCCCGGGTATGTGTCCATCGAGACCTTCGAGGGTCCCGACGGCAGTCGCGTCTCGCTCGAGGTCTTCGAGACCGACGAGGCGGCCGTCGCCTGGCGCGGCCACCCTGCCCACCGTGCCGCCCAGCGGCGCGGACGCGAGGAGTTCTACGCCTGGTACTCGGTGCACGTGACCGAGGTCCTGCGCTCCCACGAACTGCAGCTGACGACCACCGCGCCGGCCGCCCGGTAGGGCGCGGGCCCCGGGGCGGGTGCTCAGGACAGGTCGGTCACGAAGTCGATGAGTCGTTCGACGGCGCCCACCAGGGCCGGCTCGAGGTCGGCGTAGCTGGTCACCGAGGCCAGGATCCGCCGCCAGGCGGACGTCGGGTCCCCGAATCCGAGTTCGGCGCAGACGCCCGCCTTCCACTCGGTGCCCCGGGGGATCTGCGGCCAGGCCCCGATGCCCAGTGCGGACGGTCGCACGGCTTCCCAGACGTCGACGAACGGGGTCCCGGTGACCAGCACGTCCGGCTGGCCGATGCCTTCGGCGATCCGGGACTCCTTGCTGCCGGGGACCAGGTGGTCGACCAGGACGCCGAGGCGCCGGGCCGGCCCGGGGCGGAACTCGGCGATGGCCCGGTCGAGGTGGTCGATCCCGTCCAGCCGCTCGACGACCACGCCCTCGACCCGCAGGTCGTCGCCCCACACCCGCTCGACCAGCTCGGCGTCGTGGACGCCCTCGACCCAGATGCGGGCGGCCCTGGCGACCCGGGCGGGCACGTCCCTCACGGCGACCGATCCCGACGCGGTCACCCCGGTGGGCACGGCCGGCGCGGTGGGCGGACGCACCAGGCTCACCGCCTTGCCGCCGACGGTGAACGCCCCCGGCGTCAGCCGGAAGACCCGCACCTGACCCGTGCGGCCCCGAAGTTCGACGCCGCCCCCCTCGATGCGCACCAACGTGCCCGAGAACCCGCTGGACCGGTGCACGAGCGCCAGTCCGGCGGTGGCCGGCACCAGTGGGTAGACCTTGGCCAGCTTCGCCTCGGGTGGGGCGTCGATCGGCCCGGACAGGATGCCCGACGAGCGGCGCGTCGGCGGTCGTCGGGCGGCGGACACGCCGGGAACCTACCCGGTGGCGACCCTGCCGCGGTGGAGTCCCGTTGTCGGCTCAGCCGACGGCGGCGGCCCGGTGCTGCTCCACCAGGTCGATCATGTCCTCCATCATCTGGCCGATGGCGAAGTCCTTCGGCGTGTAGACCCGGGCCACGCCCTTGCCCACCAGGACGGTCTCGTCCTCGGGCGGGATGATCCCGCCCACGACCACCGGGGCGTCGACGCCCGCAGCCCGCAGCCGCTCGACCACCTCGGGCACCAGCTCGAGGTGGCTGCCCGACAGGATCGAGATCCCGACGATGTCGACGTCCTCGTCACGGGCGGCCGCGGCGATCTCGGCCGGGGAGAGCCGGATCCCCTGGTAGATGACCTCGAACCCCGCGTCCCGGGCGGCCACGGCGATCTGCTCGGCCCCGTTGGAGTGTCCGTCGAGCCCGGGCTTGGCCACCAGGAGCCGGGGAGGACCGCCGGCCCGTTCGGCCAGGTCCCTGGACCGGGCCAGGACCGACTGGAACTCGGCGCCCCGGTGGCCTATGCCGCCGCTGACGCCGGTGGGGGCCCGGTACTCGCCGAACACCTGGCGCAGGGCGTTGGCCCACTCGCCGGTGGTGCCCCCGGCATGGGCCAGGGCGATGGTGGCGGGCATGACGTTCTCGGTACCTTCGGCCGCCCGGCGGAGGTCGTCCAGGGCCCGCTGCACGGCTCCGTTGTCGCGCTCGGTCCGCCACGTCGCGATCTCGGCCCGCAGCTGCGACTCGACCGCCGGATCGACCCGGAGGATCGCCCCGCCCCCGTCGCCGTCGTCGGCGAGCGGCGAGTCGGCCGTCTCGGTGAAGCAGTTGACCCCCACCACCTGGAGCTCGCCCGTCTCGATGTGGCGGACCCGCTCGGACTGGCTGCCCACGAGGCGGGACTTCAGCTCGTCGATGGCCTCGAAGGCTCCCCCCAGGGACAGCACGTCCTGGAGCTCGGCCCAGGATTCCTCGGCGACCTCGGCCGTCTTCGTCTCGATGACCACGGAGCCGTCGAAGATGTCGCCGTACTCGAGGAGGTCGGACTCGAACGCCAGGACCTGCTGGATCCGCAGCGACCACTGCTGGTCCCACGGCCGGGGCAGGCCGAGCGCCTCGTTCCACGCCGGCAGCTGCAGGGCCCGGGCCCGGGCCTTTTTGGACAGGGTGACCCCGAGCGACTCCAGCACGATCCGCTGGATGTTGTTCTCGGGCTGGGCCTCGGTGAGGCCGAGCGAGTTGACCTGGACGCCGTAGCGCATGCGGCGCAGCTTGGGGTCCTGGACGCCGTAGCGCTCGGAGCAGACCCGGTCCCACAGCTCGGTGAAGGCCCGCATCTTGCAGGTCTCCTCGACGAAGCGCACGCCGGCGTTGACGAAGAAGGAGATTCGACCCACGACCGCCGGGAACTCGTCCTCGGGGATCTGACCCGACTCGCGGACCGCGTCGAGCACGCCGATGGCGGTGGCCAGGGCGTAGGCCACCTCCTGGTGGGGGGTCGCCCCGGCCTCCTGGAGGTGGTAGCTGCAGACGTTGATCGGGTTCCACCTGGGCACGTTGCGCACCGTGTACGCGATGGTGTCGACGGTGAGACGACGGCTGGGCAGCGGCGGGAAGATGAACGTCCCCCGCGACAGGTACTCCTTCACGATGTCGTTCTGGGTGGTGCCGGACAGCACGTGGGGATCGACCCCGCGGTCCTCGGCGTTGGCGATGTAGAGGCCGAGCAGCCAGGCGGCCGTGGCGTTGATGGTCATCGACGTGTTCATCGACTCCACCGGGATCTGGTCGAGCAGCTCGGCCATGTGCCCGAGGTGGGCCACGGGGACGCCGACCTTGCCGACCTCGCCGGCGGCGGCGTCGTCGTCGGGGTCGTACCCGATCTGGGTGGGGAGGTCGAAGGCGATCGACAGCCCGGTCTGGCCCTTGGCCAGGTTGGTCCGGTAGAGCTCGTTCGATGCCTTCGCCGTGGAGTGGCCGGAGTAGGTGCGCATCACCCACGGCTTGTCCCGCACCGGGGCGGGTGCCCGCTCCCCGGTGGATCCGGTGTCCGGCACGGCCTGGTCGCTGTCGCTCATCCCCTCATTCTTGCCCGAACGGGGTGGGGTGCGACAGGTGCGGACGTCCCGGCGGCCCGACGGGGACTCCCGGACTACTTCTTGTAGTCGAGGAAGCCCCTGCCCGACTTGCGTCCCAGCTCCTCCGCGGTGACCTTGCGGCGCAGCAGCGGCACGGCCGCGTAGTTCGGGTCGCGGAACTCGTCGTAGAGGGCGTCGAGGATGGCCAGCGAGGTGTCGAGACCGACCAGGTCGAGCAGGGCGAAGGGGCCCATGGGGAACCCGCAGCCCCCCTTCATGGCCGTGTCGATGTCCTCGATGGAGGCCACACCCTGCTCGTAGAGCCGGACGGCGTTGTTGAGGTAGGGGAACAGCAGAGCGTTGACGATGAACCCGGCCTGGTCCTTGACCTCGACGGGAGTCTTGCCACACGCCTCGGCGAAGGCCCGCGCCTCGGCGATCGTCTCGTCCGACGCCGTCAGGGGGCGGACCACCTCGACGAGCGACATGACCGGGGCGGGGTTGAAGAAGTGGATGCCGCAGACCTTGTCGGGCCGGCCGGTCCTCATGGCCAGCTCGACCACCGGAAGCGTGGAGGTGTTCGTGGCGAGGATGGCCTGGTCCCCCGTGATCCGGTCGAGGTCGCCGAACAGGTCCTTCTTGACGGCCAGGTCCTCGACCACGGACTCGATGACCAGGTCGCAGCCGCTGAGGGCGTCGAGCTCGGACGTGCCCGTGACCCGGCCGAGGGCCTGGTCCCGCTCCTCCTCGGTCTTCTTGCCCTTCTCCACCTGGCGGTTCAGCGACTTCTCGAGGGCCGCCAGCGTGGCGTCGGCGGTCGACTGACTCCGCGAGCGCAGCACCACCTCGAACCCGCTGGTCGCGGCGGTCTCGGCGATGCCGGACCCCATGATTCCCGAACCGACAATTCCCACTCGTGCGATGGACATGGGTGGGGATGCTAGCGGCGGGCCGCGGACGCCGCCGAACCGGGACCCACCCGGCCCGTGCCGGCCGCGTCCACCGCGTGACGGGCGCACTTGCCGTCGCACCCGGCGACCGCGACGATGGCGGCGTGACCGACGCCCCCGCCACCCCGCCCGTCCGACACCCGAACGGCGGCGAGGTGCCCCCGGGCCCCCCGGGGCGTCGCCCGGGCGGACCGCGTGGTCGCGGCGGCCGCCCCGGCCTCTACGACCGGCGGGTGCGGGCCCGCGACGAACGCTGGTCCGTGCCGGGCCGCATCCTGACCGGGGTGTTGGCCCGACCCGGTCTGGTGCTGGCGGCGACCGGGCAGCGTCCACCGGTGGAGCGCGGGGGCCGGGTGCTCAACCGCGGGGTCCAGGCCCTGCTGGCGCTCACGGACCTGGTGGAGCGGGCGAGCTCCCGCGGCGGCACGTCGTCGGACCCGCTGGGGGACCGCGGAGCCTTCGACGCCAGCGCCAAGGTGGCCATGCCGGTGCGCACCGACGTCCACGTCACCGGACGCCGCATCCCCGGCCCCGAAGGCGCCCCGGACATCCCGGTGCGCATCTACCGCCGGTTCGGGGTGGGCATCGGTCGCCCGGACCACCTGCCGGCGGCCATCACCTACTTCCACGGAGGTGGATGGGTGGTCGGCAGCCTCGACTCACACGATGCGTCCTGTCGCCTGCTGGCCGCCGTCAGCGGCTGTGTGGTGGTGGCCGTCGACTACCGGCTGGCCCCCGAGCACCCCTTCCCCGCCGCCGTCGAGGACGCCCTGGCCGCCTACGCCTGGGTGCAGGCCGGACACGCCGAGTTGGGCACCGCCCCCGGCCGGGTCGGGGTCATGGGCGACAGCGCCGGGGGCAACCTGGCCGCCGTGGTGGCGCTCGCCACCCGGGAGGGCGACGTCCCGGCGCCTCTCGCCCAGGGGCTCGTCTACCCGGCCGTCGACGCCCATCTGGACACGCCGTCGCTGCGCGAGATGGGCGAGGGCTTCTTCCTCACCCGCGAGGGGATGGAGACGTTCCGCGGCCACTACGTCCCCGATCCGGCCGACTGGGAGGACTGGCGGGTGTCACCCCTGCTGGCCGGCGACAAGAGGGGTGTGGCGCCCGCCCTCGTGGTCACCGCGGGGTTCGATCCGCTGCGGGACGACGGTGCCTCCTACGCCGAGGCGCTCGGGTCCGCCGGGGTGCCGGTCGAGTACCGGTGCTACGACGACGTCATCCACGGGTTCTTCGGCATGGGCCTGGTGCCCGACTGCCTGGCCCTGGCCACCGAGGTGTGTGCCGCCATGGGCTCGTTGATGCGCCGGTCCGTCCCCGCTGAAGGCTAGGCCGGCGGTCGCCCGGACGGCCTCTACACTCCGGGGATGGACACGACTCCCGGACTCCTGGCCCTGGTCGGCGGCGCCGAGTTCCAGCCGGGCTGTGACTTCGACGCCGAGTTCCTGGCGGCGTCCGGATCGGACCAGGTCCTGGTGCTCCCGACGGCCGCGGCCTACGAGCACCCCGAACGGCTGGTGGCCCGGGCGGGCGAATGGTTCGCCCCCCTGGGTGGTCGGGTCGAGGGCCTGATGGTGCTGTCCCGGGCGGACGCCGACAACGACGGTGCCGCCGACATCATGCGGCGCGCCGCGTTCGTCTACCTGGTCGGGAGTTCGCCCATGCACCTCCGGAGCGTGCTGAAGCACTCCGCCGTGTGGGACTCCCTGGTGGCCGCCTGGCTCGGTGGAGCGGTCGTGGTGGCCTCCTCGGGCGCGGCCATGGCACTCACCGATCCGATGGTCGACGCACGGGGTGGCGGCCTTACCATCGGGCTCGGACTGGTCTCGGGGGTGGCGGTCGTCCCCCACATGGGCGACGCCTCCGAGGACGGCACGGGCGAGAAGCTGCACCGCTCGGTGCTGCTGGCCCCGAAGGACACACCCCTGGTCGGGATCCCCGAGCGCACGGCGCTCATCCGTGACCCCGACGGTTCGTGGCGCTGGTCGGGAGCCCAGCCCGTGGCCGTCTACCTGGGCGGCACGGCCGCACCCGACGGTCTGGCGTCGCTCCCGGCCTGACGGTCGGGAGCGACGGGGACACCGTCGGGTGCGGGGCCCGCGGTGACCCGGTTCAGTCGGTCTCGGTGATGGTGACCGACTCGATGATCACGGGCTCGGACGGCGCCCCCGAACGGCTGCCCACCGCTTCGATGGACTTGACCACGTCCAGTCCGCCCACCACCTTGCCGAACAGCGAGTACTGGGGGGGCAGCCCCACGCCGTCGGGTCCGCTCACGATGAAGAACTGACTGCCGTTGGTGTTGGGACCGGCGTTGGCCATCGCGATCGAGCCGATCTCGTAGCGGCCGGGGGCCGGCAGCTCGTCGGCGAACTTGTAGCCGGGACCCCCGCGGCCGGAGCCCTCGGGGTCACCGCCCTGGCACATGAACCCGGGGATGATGCGGTGGAAGATCACGCCGTCGTAGTAGTGCCAGCGGGCGAGGAACACGAAGTTGTTCACGGTCAGCGGGGCACCGATGGCGTTGAGGGCGATGGTCATCGACCCCTTGTTGGTGAGCATCTCGGCCGCGTACGTCTTGGTCGGGTCGATGATCATCGGGGGGGCCGAGTCGAAGCGCTGGGTCTTCGGGCTCGATCCGTCTGCTGCAGGGACCTCGGGGGCCATGGTCCACCTCCTGGTGGGTTGGGTGATCGGGGGGGGGTCGTCCGGCGGGGTGCGCCGGGCGACAGGCAGGACTACGAGGACGTGACGGTGACCGAGAGCATCCGGTGGATGACGTTGGGAGGTGACCCGTTGTCGGTGGCATTGCCGTCGGCGTTGATCTTCTGGACGACGTCCAGGCCGGAGGTGACCTGGCCGAAGAGCGCGTAGTCCGGGGGCAGCGCCTCACCCTGGGGACCGGCGATGATGAAGAACTGGTTGCTCGATGTGCCCGCCGGGGCGGTGCCGGTCTTGGCCATGGCCAGGGCCCCGAGCGGGTACTGGGGGGTGGCCGTGGGCGGCACGGCGCCCTGCACGGTGAAGCCCGGACCACCGCTGCCGGTCCCCGTGGGGTCGCCACCCTGGTTCACGAACTGGGGGATGACCCGGTGGAACGTGACGCACCGGTAGTAGCCCTTGTCGGCGAGGAACACGAAGCTGTTGGTGGCCACGGTCGACGTCTTGGCGTCCAGGGTGGCCACGATGGTCCCCACGTCGGTCTTGATGGTCGCCGTGTAGGTCTTCGTCGGGTCGATCGTCACCGGTGGCGCGGGGAACTGCGGGTTGGGCAGCTGGGCCGTCGGGCTCGAAGGACACCCGGCCGCCTTGGACACCGCATCGGCGGTCGCCTGGGCGCTGGACACCGGGGACGTGGTGGTCGTGGTCGTCGTGGACGCCGCCGTCGATTTGGAGCCGGGCTTGAAGAGGAGGAGGGAGACCCCCACGACGACGGCCACGGCGATGGCGATGGTGATCCCCCGCCGGATCCCCCGCTTGCGCTTGGCCGCCTTCTCCTCGGCCTCGCGCCGGGCCTGGCGGCCGGCCTTCTGACGTTCACGCTTCTCGGTTCCCACGGGTCTGCAGGGTAGTCGGTCCCACCGGGGGTCCAATTGCAGCAGACGACCGGGTCCCGCCGAGCGGGCCGTCGTGGGACCGGAGCCCCGGGATGCGGGCTGTAGCCTTGCCGACCATGCCGCTCGTGGTGCAGAAGTTCGGTGGTACGTCGGTCGGTGACGCCGACCGCATCCGTGCCGTGGCCGATCATGTGGCCCGCACCCGCCGGGGTGGGAGCGACGTGGTCGTGGTGGTCAGCGCCATGGGTCGGACGACGGACGACCTGGTCCGCCTGGCCGACGACGTGAGCACGGTGCAGCCCGAACGCGAGATCGACATGCTGCTGAGTTCGGGGGAACGGATCAGCATGTCGCTGCTGTGCATGGCGCTCGCCGGGCTCGGGGTGGACGCCGTGTCCTACACCGGCAGCCAGGCCGGCATGATCACCGACACCGCCCACACCCGGGCCAAGATCCTGGAGGTCCGGGGTGACCGCCTGCGCGACACCATCGCCGCCGGGGGTGTGCCGGTGGTGGCGGGGTTCCAGGGCGTGTCCCTCGACCGTGAGGTCACCACGCTCGGTCGGGGCGGCTCCGACACCACGGCCGTGGCCCTGGCCGCGGCGCTGGGTGCCGACGCCTGTGAGATCTACACCGACGTCTCCGGGGTGTTCACCACCGATCCCCGGATCGTCCCCGAGGCCCGCAGGCTGGCCCGGGTCAGCTACGAGGAGATGCAGGAGATGGCGGCCACCGGGGGCCGCGTGCTCGCCCTGCGCTCGGTCGAGTTCGCCCGGAACCACAACGTCCGGCTCCACGTTCGCTCGAGCTTCACCTGGGAGCCGGGCACGTGGGTCGAAGAGGAGGATCCTTCCATGGAGCAGGCAGTCGTCACCGCGGTCACCCACGACCTGTCCGAGGCCAAGGTCACCGTCACCGGGGTGCCCGACCGGCCCGGGCTGGCCGCCGCCCTCTTCCGGGGCCTGGCCGACCGGAACGTCAACGTCGACATGATCGTCCAGAACATCTCGCTGCACGGCACCACGGACATCTCGTTCACCATCCCCGAGTCGGACCTGGCCGCCAGCACCGAGGTCTGCGAGGGCCTGCTGCCCCAGCTCGAGGCCACCGGCGTGGTCAGCGACGACGACGTGGCCCGGGTGTCGCTGATCGGGGTGGGGATGAAGACCCATCCTGGCGTCACCGCCCTCACCTTCGAGACGCTCGCCGCCATCGGCATCAACATCGAGATGATCTCGACCTCGTCGATCCGCATCTCGTGCCTGATCCGGGCCGACCAGGCCGAGGCCGCCGTCCGGGCGCTGCACGCCGCGTTCGAGTTGGCCTGACGCCACGGCGCCCCACCGTCCGGCCCCGGGGCGTCGGGCCGGCGGGGGACGTCCGCGCCACTCCCGTAGACTGGACCGATGCGGATCGGAATCGTCGGAGCCACCGGGCAGGTCGGAACCGTCATGCAGGCCATCCTGGAGGAGCGCGGGTTCCCGGTCGACGAGCTGCGGCTGTTCGCCTCGCCCCGCTCGGCCGGGCGCACCCTGGCCTTCCGGGGACGTGACGTGGTCGTCGAGGATGCGGCGGTGGCCGATCCGTCGGGGATCGACATCGCCCTCTTCTCGAGCGGGGCCACCGCCTCACGTCAACTGGCGCCTCGCTTCGCCGACGCCGGTGCCGTCGTGGTCGACAACTCCTCGGCCTGGCGGATGGACCCCGACGTCCCGCTCGTGGTGCCGGAGGTCAACGAAACCGCCCTGTCCTCCATCCCCAAACGGATCGTGGCCAATCCCAACTGCACGACGATGGTGGCCATGCCGGTGCTCAAGCCGCTGCACGACGCCGCCGGACTGGTACGGCTGGTCGCCGCGACCTACCAGGCGGTGTCCGGGTCCGGACTCGCCGGTGTGTCCGAGCTCGACCAACAGCTCCGGGCCACGGTCGAGGGCGCGGCCGGGCTGACATTCGACGGCGCCGCCGTCATCGGACCGGCCCCCTCCGTGTTCCCGGACCGGATCGCCCACAACGTGCTGTCGATCGCCGGCTCGCTGGTCGGGGACGGCTCGGGGGAGACCAACGAGGAGCAGAAGTTCCGGGACGAGAGCCGTAAGATCCTCGACATCCCCGATCTGGCGGTGACGTGCACCTGCGTGCGGGTCCCCGTGTTCACCGGGCACTCGCTGGCCATCGTCGCCGAGTTCGCGCGCCCCATCACCCCGGACGAGGCCGCCAAGCTGCTCGACGGTGCCCCCGGGGTCGAGCTGTGCGACCTTCCCACGCCCCGCCGGGCCGCCGGCTCCGACCTGTCGCTGGTCGGCCGGATCCGGGTGGCCGACGGGGCCGCCCACGGGCTGGCCCTGTTCGTGAGTGGGGACAACCTCCGCAAGGGCGCTGCGCTCAACGCGGTGCAGATCGCCGAGTCCCTCGTGCGCCTCGGCATCGTGGTCTGAGTGGGCGGCCACCCCTTGCCGTAAGTCCGACGTGGGGGTGTCAGTCCGACGTGGGGGACGGCTCCGTCCCCCCGACACCGGACGGGACGGTGCGGGCGAGCACGGCCACCCGCTTGGCCAGGTTGACGGCATGGTCGCCGAAGCGTTCGTAGAAGCGGGCGAGCAGCGCCAGCTCGACAGCCACCGGTAGCGGCATGGTCCCGGCCACCACCTCGACGGTCAGGCTGACGTGGAGGTCGTCCATCTCGTCGTCGAGGTCGTCGACCAGCGGCCATCCCTCGGGCTGACGTTCGGCGTAGGCGTCGGTGGTCGCCCGCCACATGTGCACCGCCACTTCACCCATCCGCTCGAGCAGGCCGCGGCTGCGCGCCGAGAGCTCGGCGCCGAGGCCCCGGGCGGCCCGCCGGGCCACGTGCTCGGCCAGGTCGCCGTTCCGCTCGAGGTCCGGCAGCATGCGGATGACCGTGACCAGGTAGCGGAGCTGGTTGGAGGAGGTGATGCCGCCCACGGTGAGCTGCTGGAGCGTCAGCTCCTCGATGTCGTGGCAGAGCGAGTCGACGACCTCGTCACGGTCGGCCAGGATCTTGGCCGCCTCGCGGTCACCGGCCAGCAGGGCGTGGGTGGCTCCGGACACCGAGTCACCCACGAGCGCGAACAGCTGCAGCATCTTGCGGTCGATCTGCTCGAGGGGTGACTCCATGCCCGCCACCGTACCGCCCGGGGCCGGGCGGTACGGTGGCGTCACGCCGTCAGTGGCTCTCCCGGCGGCCCGTCTCCGTGGTCGAGGTCCTCGTCCCCGTCCGCCACCGACTCCTCGCTGACGATGATGCGGGGTCCGGAGCCCCAGGACAGGTAGCGCCACGACCAGTTGATGAAGACCACGATCTTGTTGCGGAACCCGACGAGATAGAAGAGGTGGAGGCCGAGCCACGCCAGCCAGCCCAGCGTCCCTCGGACGACCCGGCCGCTGCGGAACTGGGTGACGGCGGCCCGCCGCCCGATGGTCGCCATGATCCCCTTGTCCCGGTAGGCGAACGGGGTCGTGGGCCGCCCCTCCAGCTTGGCCAGGATCTGGCGGGCGGCGTGCCCGCCGGACTGGATGGCCACCTGGGCGACCTGGGGGCAGATCGAGCCGGCGTCTGGACCCGGCCCACCCCACAGCACCGCCGCCGCATCGCCGACGGCGTAGACGTCCTCGTGGCCGATGACCTCGAGATCCGGCCCCACCTCGAGGCGGCCGTTCGGTCCCGTCGGGGAGTCGATCTCGCCCGCCAGCGTGTTCTCGACGGTCACGCCTCCGGCCCAGACCACCGTGCGGGTGGGGATGATCGTCCCGTCCTCCAGTTCGACGCCACCGGCCCGGACCGACTTGACCAGGTGGACGAGGCGGAGCTCGATACCCCGGCCGGCCAGGGTGTCGGCCGCGTAGGCCGACGCCGACTCCTCGAACGGGGTGAGGAGGCGGTCGAGTGCGTCGATCAGGATGATGCGGCCGGCGGTGCGGTCGAAGCGGAAGCCGTCGTGGCGGACGGCCACGTCCAGCAGCTCCGCCAGGGCGCCGGCCACCTCGACCCCGGTCGGGCCGCCGCCGACCACCACGAAGGTCAGGGCGCCCTGTGCGCCGGATCCTTCCGGGTCGGCGTCGACGTCCTCCAGCCGGCGCAGGATGTGGTCCCGCAGGCGACGGGCGTCGGTCAACGTGTAGAGGGGGAAGCTGTACTCGGACGCACCGGGGATGCCGAAGAACCGGGCCGTGGCCCCCGTGGCCACGATGAGCGAGTCGAAGGGGAGCGGAGTCGTCTCGGCCACCAGGACCTCGCGCCGGTCCCAGTCGACGCCCGTGACCGACGCCATCCGGAAGGTCACGTTGTCCGCCTTCCCGAAGATCACCCGGATCGGGTACGCCACGTCGCCGGTGTCGAGACCCGCGGTGGCCACCTCGTAGAGCAGGGGTTGGAAGGTGTGGAAGTTCCGCTGATCGACGATCGTCACGTCGACGTCCTTGCCGATCAGGCTGCGGGCGGCCGACAGCCCGCCGAACCCGGCCCCCACGACGACGACCCGATGCATACGACCATCGTGGCACAGGGTGGACGGTTCCCGTTCCGTCCGCCGGACGTCCCCGGCCACCCCGGACCCACGGGTTCCGTGCCCCCCTGATCGCCGGACCCGATCGGGGGGGGTGAACGGCGTCCACGGAGAGTCACACCCCGTCGGTAGCATCGCCACGACCGTGCCGGTCGCTCCGCACTGCGAAGCACCACCACCACAACCACCACAACCACCGTCCGTCCGGACGGTGGACGAATCGGGCACGGGGGAGACGCCATGCTCACCGGACTCCTGCTCGGCCTGCTCACCGGATGCGTGCTCGGCCTGGTCGCCGGGCTGCTGATCCGCTCGGGCCGGTCGACCCGGTCCCGCACCAACCAGGTCCGCCTCGAAGCCGAGCTGGCGCAGACCCGCCGCACGGCCGAGGAGCGGGCCACGTCGCTCGAGGACATGCGTCGCCAGATGGCGGACGAGTTCGCCCGCCTGTCGTCCGAGGCGTTGGCCCGCAATGCCGACCAGTTCCTGATCCTGGCCGACACCCGGTTGGGGGAGAGCCGTCAGGCCGTGGACAGCGACCTGGCCCGTCGCCAGGAGGAGATCGGGCGCTTGCTGGCGCCCATCGCCGAGCAGCTGGGTAGGTACGACGAGGGGATGAAGCGGCTCGAGGTGGAGCGTCAGCGGGCCTACACCGCACTGACCGAACAGATGCGCCACCTGTCCTCGTCCCACGACCGGCTGGAGCGTGAGACCCGCAACCTGGTGACGGCCCTGCGCAGTCCCCAGACCCGGGGACGGTGGGGGGAGCTCCAACTGCGACGGGTGGTGGAGATGGCGGGGATGCTCGAGCGCTGCGACTTCTCCGAGCAGGTCAGTTCGGACGGCGATGCCGGACGGATGCGTCCGGACATGGTCGTCCACCTCCCGGGAGGCAAGAACGTGGCCGTGGACGCCAAGGTCCCGATGCAGGCGTTCCTCGATGCCAACGAAGCGGAGGACGAGACCGGCCGACGGGCCCACCTGGCCAGTCACGGTCGCCAGATGAAGGCCCACGTCGACGCGCTGGCGAAGAAGGAGTACTGGAAGCGCGTGGATCCCTCCCCCGAATTCGTCGTGGCCTTCATCCCCGGCGACCCGTTGCTCACCGCGGCGCTCGAGCACGAGCCGGGCCTGATGGAGTACGCCGTGGCCAATCACGTGCTGCTGGCCACGCCGACGTCGTTGATCGCCCTGCTGCGGGCGGTGGCCTACGGCTGGCAGCAGGAGGCGCTCACCGACAACGCCCGACAGGTCCAGGTGCTCGGGGCACAGCTCTACGAACGCATCTCGGTCCTGGGCGAGCACATGGCCGGGGTGGGCCGGAGCCTGACCGGAGCGGTCACGGCCTACAACCGGGCCGTGGGCTCACTCGAGGGCAGGGTGCTCGTCACGGCGCGGCGGTTCGTGGAGATGGGCGTGGTCGGCGAGGGGGAGCGGGGGTTGGACCAGCCGTCGCCGGTCGACACGGTCACCCGACCGCTGCAGGCGTCCGAACTGGTCGGCTCGGTCCTCACCCCGGGGCCGGTGGACGCCGACTCCCCGGCAGTCGGCCCCGGGCCTGATGCTACGGTCCCGGGACCGTTCTCATCTGATTCCAAGGTGGGGACGATAGAACGTAGCGGTCCGCACCCCCCGCGGCCACCGTCCGGTCCGGGTCAGGGGTAGAGCTCGGGACAAGGAGGAGATTCGGCGTGCAGATCTTGGTACTCGGAGGCGATGGCTACCTGGGTTGGCCGACCGCCCTCTACCTGTCGCGCAAGGGCCATCGCGTGGGGGTCGTCGACAACTTCGCCCGCCGTGGCTACGACCTCGAGATGGGCGTCGACACGCTGGTCCCGATCGTCAGCCTGCAGCAACGTGTGCGCCGCTGGAAGGAGGTGTCGGGCAACGACATCGACGTCTTCGTGGGGGATCTCACCGATCCGACCTTCGTCAGCGAGACGCTGGCCACGTTCGAGCCGGACACCGTCGTCCACTTCGCCGAGCAGCGCTCGGCTCCGTACTCGATGATCGACCGGAAGCATGCGGTCTACACCCAGGTCAACAACGTGGTGGGCACGCTCAACCTGATCTACGCCATCGCCGAGCAGAACCGGGACATCCACCTGGTCAAGCTGGGCACGATGGGCGAGTACGGCACGCCCAACATCGACATCGAAGAGGGGTTCATCGAGATCACCCACCGGGGACGTACGGACGTCCTGCCCTTCCCGAAGCAGCCCGGCTCCTTCTACCACCTGTCCAAGGTGCACGACTCGCACAACATCACCTTCGCCTGCCGCATCTGGGGTATCCGGGCCACCGACCTCAACCAGGGCATCGTCTACGGGCACGAGACGGAGGAGACCGGGCTCCATCCCGACTTGGCCACCCGGTTCGACTACGACGGGGTCTTCGGCACCGTACTGAACCGGTTCTGCGTCCAGGCGGTCACCGGTCACCCGTTGACCGTCTACGGAGCCGGCGGACAGACCCGGGGCATGCTCAACATCCTCGACACCTTGGCGTGTGTCGAACTGGCCTGCGAGCACCCGGCCGAACGCGGGGAGTTCCGCGTCTACAACCAGTTCACCGAGTCCTTCTCGATCCAGCAGATGGCGGACATGGTGGTCGCCGAGTACTCGGGTGACGCCACCATCGAGCACCCGCCCACGCCGAGGGTCGAGAAGGAGGAGCACTACTACCGGGCCGCCCACACCAAGCTGCTCGACCTGGGCCTCGTCCCCCACCTCCTCACGGCCTCGACCGTTCGGTCGCTGCTCGCCGTGTGCGAGAAGTTCAAGTCCCGGGTCGACCCGGAGGCCATCCTGCCCACGGTGAACTGGCGGGAGACGTCCTCGAGCCTGACCACGGCCGGCGGGCACGGTCCCTCGGCCGCCGGTGTGGGTGACGCGACGTCGGCCGAGGTCGGCTGAGGGTTTCCGCCCGCCGACGACGGGGTCCGTCCCCGGGTCGGCACTATCGTCCTCTGGATGCCGAGAGCCAGCCGCAGACGTCGGCGCCCGCCCGGGCACGGCCTCGGTCGGTCGGTGCTCGTCGCCATCGCTGCCACCATCACCGTCGTGCTGGTGGCGGGATCGCTCCTGGCCATCCATACCCAGTCCAACGTGTACCGGTCGCGCACGACTGCCGGGTACGTGGCGTTGGCCGACCGGGTCGGGCAGGCCTCGACCGCCACGGGCGCCCGCCTCTCCTCCGTCATGGGCGGGGCCCCGGCCCTGACCAACTCGGCCTTCCCGAACACCGCACGGGGCATCCTGCAGCAGGGGCTCGACGCCGCGGTGCTCGACACCGACGTCCAGGCCCGCCAGGCGAGCAATCTGGCGTCGCCGCCGCCCCAGGGGGGCCTGGCCCCGCAGTTCACCGAAGCCCTCGACCTCCGGGCGTCGGCCACGCTCGCGTTGCGGACGACCATCGACGACCTGCTCGGCATGGAGCCCATTCCCGTCGCCGGTGACCCCTCCACGGCGACGCCGTCGGCGCCCGCCACCCTCATCAGCGTCGACCAGGCCTCCCAGGAGATGGCGGCCGAGGGACGCAGCTTCGAGCAGTCCGACGCCGTGTTCCGGTCGCTCCGCGCCGCGGTGGCCGGCCTCCGCCCCCCGGCCCGCCTGCACGCGTCGGTGTGGGTGCCGGCACCGGTCGACTCGTCGCCGCTCTCCGGCGTGTCGCTCGGGGCCGCCGCCGCCGCTCTGTCCTCGTCCGACGCGCTCCGCCCCTTCCACCACCTGGTCATCACCGCGGTCGGACTCGATCCGGCCGCCGTCCCCACCGGTGGCGCGGGCTCGGTGTCGACGTCCTGCGTCTCCCCGGTCTCGACGGTCCCGGGCCCGACGGCGACCGTGGTGCCGCCGACGACGACGCTCGGGGCCCTGGTGTCGGTGACCAACTGCGGGAACGTGCCCGAGCAGGGGGTGGCCGTGTCGGTCACCGTCGCTCCGGCCGACCCGGTGGGAACCTCCCCGCCGGCCGCCGGCCGTCAGGGAGGCCGTGTCCAGGCGGTCGTGGCCATCGCGTCGGGTGCCTCCTCGGCGCCTCCGCTCGGTGCGCTGCCGGTGGCGCCCGGGCACAGCTACACCCTCACCGTGGCGGTGGCGCTGCCGCCCGCGCAGGTCGATCCGACGGGCTCGACCCAGCAGTTCCTGGTCACGATCACCGGGTGACCCGGACCCGACGGAGCCCCCGGCTGGTCAACGCCCTCCGGTCAGCATCTAGGATTGGGAGGACGAGAAGAAGCGAACCCAACGGAGGGTAGACGAGCGTGGCCGAGAGCATCACGATCACCGACAACCGGACGGGGCAATCGCTCGAGATCCCCCTGGACAACGGAGGGGTGGCCGCGGCGGACTTCTCCAAACTGCTCCCGGGCATCTGGTTCTACGACCCGGGGCTGACGGCCACAGCGGCGTGTGAGAGCGCCGTCACCTTCCTCGACGGTGACGCCGGCATCCTGCGCTACCGCGGCTATCCGATCGAACAGCTGGCCGAGAGCTCGACCTTCCTCGAGGTGGCCTACCTCCTCCTCAACGGCCAACTCCCGACCACCGACGAGTTCGAGGTGTGGGAGCGGGAGATCACCCTCCACACCTTCATCCACGAGAACGTGCGCAAGCGCTTCCTCGAGGGCTTCCACTACGACGCCCACCCCATGGGCATGCTCGTCTCGGCGGTGGCGGCCCTCTCGACCTTCTACCTCGACGCCAAGGACATCTTCGACCCCGAGTCCCGCGACAAGCAGATCATCCGGCTCATCGCCAAGATGCCCACGCTGGCCGCCGCCGCCCACCGGTTCAGCGTGGGCATGCCCTTCGTCTACCCGGACAACTCGTTGCCCTTCACGGCGAACTTCCTGTCCATGATGTGGAAGATCGCCGAGCCCCGCTTCGAGGCCGATCCGGTACTCGCCCGTGCCCTCGACGTGCTGTTCATCCTCCACGCCGACCACGAGCAGAACTGCTCGACCACGGCCATGCGGGTGGTGGGCTCCTCCCACGCCGACCCGTACTCGGCCACGGCCGCCGCCGCCGCCGCGCTCTACGGTCCCCGTCACGGTGGCGCCAACGAGGCCGTCATCCGCATGCTGACCGACATCGGCTCGATCGACAACGTCGAACCGTTCATCGAGTCGGTCAAGTCGGGTCAGGGCGGTCGCCTGCAGGGCTTCGGGCACAGGGTCTACAAGAGCTACGACCCCCGGGCCACCATCATCAAGCGCACCGCTGACGAGGTCTTCTCCATCACCGGCAAGAACCCGCTGCTCGACATCGCCCTCAAGCTCGAGGAGATCGCCCTCTCGGACGAGTACTTCACCTCCCGCAAGCTCTACCCCAACGTCGACTTCTACTCGGGCCTCATCTACCAGGCCATGGGTTTCCCGCTCGAGATGTTCCCCGTGCTGTTCGCCATCCCCCGCACCGCCGGGTGGCTGGCCCACTGGCAGGAGATGCTGAACCAGGACTCCAAGATCGCCCGGCCGCGCCAGCTCTACATCGGCGCCGACGAGCGCACCTACGTCCCGATCGTCGAGCGCTCCTGAGCGGAGCCGGCAGGCCCGGGGCGACCCCGGGGCCGGCGGATGTGGACCGTGCGGGGGCTAGTGCTCGCCGTGCCGGCGCACCTGTCGCATCAGGCCCTCCTGGACCATCGACACGGCCAGGGTCCCGTCCCTCGTGAACATGAAGCCGCGCGCGAGGCCGCGTGCACCCGAGGACGACGGGCTCTCCATGTCGTAGAGGAGCCACTCGTCGGCCCGCAACGGCCGGTGGAACCACATGCAGTGGTCCAGGCTGGCACCCATGAAGTCCGGGTCGTCCCACCCCACGGCGTGGGGGGCGAGCATCGTGTCGAACAGGTACATGTCCGAGGCGTAGGTGGCCAGGCAGGTGTGCAGCAGCGGATCGTCGGGCAGGTGACCGTCGGCCCGGAGCCACAGCTGCTGGCGGGGCTCCTGGACGGCCCGGTGCATCCAGGGCAGGGCCCCGATGTGGCGCTGGTCGATCGGGTGGTCCCGGTCGTACCAGTCGCCGACCTCGTCCTTGAAGGGCTCGAGCCGCTCCTTCATCGTGGGCAGGGTCTCGGGGTCGGGCACGTCGGGCATGGGGATCTGGAACTCCAGGCCCGGCTCGTCCACGTGGAACGACGCCGACAGGTGGAAGATGGCACGACCGTGCTGGATGGCCACCACACGACGGGTGGAGAAGCTGCGGCCGTCGCGGATCCGGTCCACCTCGTACAGCACCGGCACGTTCGGGTCCCCGGGGCGCAGGAAGTACGCGTGCAGCGAGTGGGGACGGCCCGACTCGACGGTCCGGCCCGCAGCCATGAGCGACTGCGCCGCCACCTGGCCCCCGAAGATCCGCTGCCGTTCCTCGTTGGGGTTGGCCCCCCGGAAGATGTTGACTTCGATCGGCTCCAGATCGAGCAGTTCCACCAGTAGATCGAGTGCGTCGCTCACGGCCCTCATCCTGTCAGGTCGGGACACCCCACCCGGTCCGCCCGGAGCGGGAGCCCGGATGCTCCCATGACTGTCCCAGCCGTTCGGCAGACAGGACCCAGGACCCACCGCTACGGTGTGCGCCGTGCCTGAGATCAGCTTTCCGGACCGGTTCCTCTGGGGGACCGCCACCGCCGCCCACCAGATCGAGGGGGGCAACGTCAACAACGACTGGTGGGCCATGGAGCACGACCCCTCCTCACTCTGCGTGGACGTGAGCGGTGACGCCTGTGACTCCTTCAACCGCTACCCGGAGGACATCGCCCTGATCGCCGATCTGGGTCTCGGTGCCTACCGCTTCTCCCTCGAGTGGAGCCGGATCGAGCCGGCCGAAGGGGAGTTCTCGAGGGTCGCCCTCGACCACTACCGTCGGATGGCCGCCACCTGCCACGAGCACGGCATCGTGCCCGTGGTCACCTTCCAGCACTTCACCCATCCCCGCTGGCTGGCCGATGCCGGCACCTGGGAGGCCCTGCACGCCCCCGATCGTTTCGCCCGCTTCTGCGAGAGGGCCACCGCGCACCTGGGCGACCTGATCGGCATCGCCTGCACCCTCAACGAGCCCAACGTGGTGGCCACCATGGGATGGCGCCACGGGATCTTCCCCCCACGGGTGCGCGACCGCACCCGGCGGGACGTGGTGAACGCGGCCATGGTGTCGGCCCACCGCAAGGCGGTCGAGGCCATCCGGTCCGGCCCGGGTGACTTCCCGGTGGGCCTGACGGTGTCGATGACCGATTTCCAGCTCCAGCCCGGCGGCGAGGCGTGGCTGGAGCGCCTGCGGGCGCCCAACGAGGACGTCTTCCTGGAGGCGACCGGGGGCGACGACTTCATCGGGGTCCAGACCTACACCCGCATGCGGGTGGGTCCCGACGGAGCCCTCGGTGCCGAGGACGGGGTGCGCACGACCCAGATGGGCTACGAGGTGTGGCCCGAGTCGTTGGCCGCGACCGTCCGCCGGGCCACGGAGGTGACCGGTGGACTCCCGGTCTACGTGACCGAGAACGGCATCGGCACCGACGACGACGCCCTGCGTATCGACTACGTGGCCCGCGCCCTGGCCGGTGTCCGGGACTGCATCGACGAGGGCATCGACGTGCGTGGCTACTTCTACTGGAGCCTGCTCGACAATTTCGAGTGGGTCCTCGGCTACGGACCGACCTTCGGCCTCGTAGCCTGCGACCGCGAGACCTTCGAGCGGTCCCCCAAGCCCAGCGCCGCGTTCTTCGGTGGTGTGGCGAGGGCCAACGGGCTGTGAGTCCCACTACCGCCCGCATCCCCCCGGGGGCATTCCGGACCTTCCGACCGGGGCGGACCCTGCGCCCCCTTGTTACGGACGCGTGACGACTAGGATGAGCGCAATGGAGACCACATCCCCGGGGCCGACGCTCGCCGAGCGACTCGTCCACCTGTGGGAGAAGCGGGACACTCCCGAAGCGATCCACCTCTTCAAGTACACGATGGTCTCCATCGTGTCCACGGTGGTCTCCTTCGGCGTCCTGTTCCTCGTCTTCGGGGTGTTCAAGTTGTTCGGCGAGGTGACCGCCACGATCTTCGCCAACGCCGTGGCCACGGTGCCCTCGTACTACCTCAACCGCAAGTGGGTCTGGGGGAAGGGCGGGCGCTCGCACCTCACCAAGGAGATCATCCCGTTCTGGTCGCTGTCGGCCGTGGGTATCTTCGTGTCGATCTTCGGTGCGGCGTTGGCCAAGCACATCGGCGCCGTCCACCACTTCAGCCATACCGAGCAGACGGCCATCGTGTTGCTGGCCAATCTCCTGTCCTTCGCCATCTTCTGGGTGCTGAAGTTCCTGATCTTCAACCGGATGTTCAAGGTCCACCCGCTCGAGGAGCTCGACGAGCTCGTCGAGGCCGCCTGATCGCGCAGACCACCTCCCCGTGCTGACCGCCGCCGCCAGCACGCCGACCGGGGCCCTGGTGCTCGTGACGGCGGTGTTCCTCGCCAGCGCCGTCGAGATGGTCGAGGCCCTCACCATCGTCCTGGCCGTCGGGGTCACCCGGGGGTGGCGGTCGGCCTTCGAGGGTGTGGCCGTGGCGCTGGTGGCGCTGGCGGCCCTGGTGGCTGCGCTCGGCCCGACCCTGGTCCACTACGTGCCCCTGTCGGCCCTCCGGCTCGTGGTCGGCACCCTCCTGCTGGTGTTCGGCCTCCAGTGGCTGCGCAAGGCCGTCCTGCGGGCCGCCGGACTCAAGGCCAAGCACGACGAGGACGCCATCTTCGCCGAGCAGGTGGCCGAGCTGGAGGGGGCGCCACCGGCCACCGGTCGCGACGCCACCGCGTTCACGGTGGCCTTCAAGGGCGTGTTCCTCGAGGGGCTCGAGGTGGTGGTCATCGTGATCACCCTCGGCACCACCTCGCACCGCCTCGGCCTCGCCGCGCTGGCGGCGGGCGCAGCCGCACTGGTCGTCCTCGTCGTCGGCCTCCTCGTCCACCGCCAGCTGTCCGGCGTCCCCGAGAACGCCATGAAGATGGGCGTCGGCCTCATGCTGGTGAGCTTCGGCACCTTCTGGGCCGCCGAGGGGGTGCACGCCCACTGGCCGGGATCCGATCTGGCCATACCGGTACTGGTGGCCTTCTACGGTCTGGTGGCCTGGACCCTCGTGGCTGCGCTCCGCCACCGTGCCGCGGCGGGATCTGCGGCCGGCCCTGCGGTGGAGCCCCTCCATGGCTGAGGTCCCGCCGGTCGCCGGCCCCGGAGAGGGGACGCCCCCGGTCGACCGCCCGCCGGTCGTGCTGGGATGGCTCTACGCGTTCGGGCGCTTCTGGCGGGAGTTCCTCATCGGCGACACCCCGGAGCTGTTCCTCGGTGCCGTGGCCGTCATCGGCGTGCTGGCCCTGGTGTGCCTCTCGACGGGGCTGCGCACGGTGGCCGCCCTCCTCGCCCCGTTGCTGGTGGCCGGGGTGCTGACCCTCTCGGTGTACCGGGCGGTCCGTCGTCGCGTCCACTAGGCGGAGATGGTGACCGTCCGTGCCGGGCGGCTGTTCAGATGGGTTGGCCCACCGGGCGCACCAGCAGTTCGTTGATGTCGACCCCCGCCGGTTGCCGGACGATCCAACCGATCGCCTCGGCGATGGCCGTCGGGTCGAGTGCGAACGGGGGAACCGCGGCTTCACCCCAGAAGGGCGTATCGGTGATGCCCGGTTCCACGAGGGCCACCTTGAGTCCAGTGCCCACGAGTTGGGGTCTCAGGTTCTCGGCGACGGCGGCCACGGCGGCCTTGGTCGCCCCGTAGAGACTGCCCGGTCGGTTGATCCGTCCGGCCACACTGCCGATCAGGATGATCTGGCCGCCCGGCGTCGTGAGGTGAGGGAGGGTCGCCTTGATGAGAAGCGCCGGACCCAGGACGTTGGTCAGGACCATGGACTGCCACTGCTCGGGGTCACCGTCGGCCAGGTCACCGGAGGCCGTGAAGCCGGCATTGGCCACCACGACGTCGAGGCCGCCGTGGGCGGCGACGTGGGCGGCGACACTCCGCTCGTTGTCCGCCCACGATGAGGCGTCTGCCACCACGCCGAGCACGTCCGCCCCGGTGGTGCGGAGCCCGGCCACCGCGGCATCGAGGGTCGACTGGGTGCGCCCGGTGACGGTGACACCCAGCCCGAGGGTCGCGAGGTGACGGGCGGTCTCGAGTCCGAGACCGGTCGAGGCTCCGGTGACGAGTGCGCTACGGGTGGCTTCCATGGATCGAGTATGTCAGGAGGCCGGTTCGAACTGTGCGGGTGCGTTCCCGTCAGGTGCCGGTCTGCTGATGGCGATCGGCGCGCCCGACTTCCCGGCGGTCAGTCGCGAAAGTTGTTGAACTGCAGGGGGATCCCGAAATCCTCGCCCTTGAGTGCGGCGATGACGGACTGCAGGTCGTCGCGCTTCTTGCCCGTGACCCGCAGCTGATCCCCCTGGGTCTGCGAGGAGACACCTTTCAGGTTCTGGTCCTTGATGAACTTGTTGATCTTCTTGGCGTGGTCCGACGAGATGCCGGCCTGGATGCCGAGGCGCTGGCGCGCCGAACCCTTGGAGGCCTCCTCGATCTTGCCCACGTCGAACGACTTGAGGGAGACCTCCCGCTTGACCAGCTTCTCCTGGAGGACCTGGTAGAGGGCGCGCAGGCGGTCCTCGGTGGAGGACGCCAGGATCAACTCCTTGTCGTTGAGCTCGATCGTCGAGTCGGTGCCTTTGAAGTCGAACCGGGTGGTGGCCTCGCGGTTGGCCTGGTCCACGGCATTGCGGACTTCCTGCATATCGACTTCGGACACGACGTCGAAGGTGGGCATACCGAAACTGTAGTGCTGCGCGAAGCGGTATCCTTGCCCGCCTGCGGGTCGGTGCCCGAGCGGCCAAAGGGAGCAGACTGTAAATCTGCCGGTTCTGCCTTCGAAGGTTCGAATCCTTCCCGGCCCACGCAGAGGATGCCCTGGTCGGAGTGCGGTGACGCTCTCCGACCAGGGCGTTCGTCATTTTGGGTCCCACGGCGGAACCCACCTGGACAGCCCGGTTCGTGCGCTCCTGCCGTCCCCATGGTCGTGTGCCCATCGAGGCAGGGTGGTCGGCCTAGGCTCGCGCCATCCAGGACGAGCGCCACGCACCGGGTGCGATCGACGGGTACGGGTACGCGCCCCGACGTTCGGCGCCCACAGGTGACAGGTGAGCGCCGAACCCGGGACATCCGACGGTGCCGTCGTCGGCCCGACCGTCGTCACCCCTCTGACGGGGTTGACCCCGCCGGAAGTCGCCGAGTGCGTCTTGCTGGGCAAGGTCAACGTCAGCGGCGAACGGACCAGTCGGACCATCGGCGAGATCCTCCGCGCCAACATCGTCACGCGGTTCAACCTGCTGCTCGGCATCCTGCTGGCGGCAATCCTCGTCTTCGGACAACTCCAGGATGCCCTCTTCGGCGTCGTGCTGGTCGCCAACGCGCTCATCGGCATCGTCCAGGAACTCCGGGCCAAGCGGACGCTCGATCGGTTGGCCGTGCTCAACGCCCCACGGGCCGTCGTCGTGCGGGGCGGCGTGGAGGTGCCGATCGCAATCGAGGAGATGGTGCTGGGGGACCTCGTCGTGGTGCGTACCGGGGACCAGATCTCGACAGACGGCACCGTTCGAACCAGCACCGGCCTCCAGGTGGACGAGTCGCTCCTCACCGGCGAGGCCGAACCGGTGGACAAGGCGTCCGGGGACGAGGTGCTGTCCGGCAGCTTCGTCGTGGCGGGCTCGGGGACCTACCAGGCAACCGCGGTCGGCGCCGACGCCTACGCCCACAAGTTGGCCGCCGAGGCCCGCCGGTTCACGCTCGCCCGCTCGGAGCTCATGGACGGTATCAACCGGATGCTGCGCTACGTGACCTGGGCGATCGTCCCCATCGCAGCCCTACTGCTCCTCAGCCAGCTCCACGCCAAGCACGGCATCGGCGACGCCGTGAGCGGGACCGTGGCCGGCCTGGTCGGCATGGTCCCGCAGGGACTCGTGCTCCTGACCAGCGTCGCCTTCGGTGTGGCCGCGGTGACCCTGGCCCGGCGCAATGTCCTGGTTCAGGAGCTCCCCGCCATCGAGGCACTGGCGCGCGTCGACGTCGTCTGCTTCGACAAGACCGGTACCCTGACCGACGGGTCCATCGCGTTCGACCGGATCGTGCGTCTGGACCAGGCGTCCCCCGTCGAGACGGCGCTCGCGGCCCTGGCCGATGACGACAACCGCAACGGGACGCTGGAAGCCGTCGCCCAGGCCTTCCCCGCCAACCCGGGTTGGCCGCGCGACGGGTCGGTGGCGTTCTCCTCGGCCCGCAAGTGGAGTGCGGCAAGCTTCGGATCCCGTGGCACCTGGGTGATCGGAGCTCCGGAGATGGTCCTGCCTGTCACGGACGACCCGGTCATCGCGCAGGCCGGCGAACTCGCCGAGACCGGCCGTCGGGTCCTGGTGCTCGCCACCACCGACGCCGCCATCAGCGGTGACGATCTCCCGGAGCGGCTCCATGCGGTCGCTCTCGTGCTCTTCGCCGAGCGGGTGCGCGAGGACGCAGCCGACACCCTGGCGTACTTCGCGGCGCAAGGCGTGACAACGAAGGTGATCTCCGGAGACAGCCCGTTGACGGTGGCGGCGGTGGCCGAGCGGGTGGGCATGACAGGTACCGACGAACCCGTCGACGCCCGCGAATTGCCGGAGGACCAGGACGGGTTGGGCGAGATCCTCGAACGCCACTCGGTCTTCGGCCGGGTGACACCACGCCAGAAGCAGGCCATGGTCACCGCTCTCCAGGCACGCGGCCACACGGTGGCCATGACCGGCGACGGAGTCAACGACGCACTGGCCCTCAAACTGGCCGACATCGGCATCGCCATGGGATCGGGGGCACCGGCCACCCGGGCCGTCGCCCAGCTGGTCCTGTTGGACGGGCGCTTCGGAACGATGCCCGGGGTGGTGGCGGAAGGCCGACGGGTGACAGCGAACATCGAACGGGTTGCCAACATCTTCATCACCAAGACGGTCTGGGCGACGGTGCTGGCCATCGCCGTGAGTGTCCTCCTCTGGCCCTATCCGTTCCTCCCTCGGCACCTGACCATCATCGACACGCTCACGATCGGCGTGCCGACGTTCTTCCTGGCACTCGCGCCGAACACCCGTCGCTATGTTCCGGGATTCGTCGACCGGGTGCTGCGCTTCGCGGTTCCGGCGGGGTTGATCGTCTCCGCTTCGGTGTTCGCCGCCTACGCGGTGGCCCACGGGCACAACCTGCCGCTGATCGAGCACAGGACGAGCGCGACCCTTGTCGCGCTGATGCTCGGTCTCACGGTGCTCGTACTCGTCGCCCTGCCCATGACCTGGCGTCGGGCGCTGCTCGTGACCGGTGTGGGCGCGGCCTTCATCCTCCTCTTCCCGATCGCCTACGTCCGAAGGTTCTACGCGCTGCAGCTGCCCTCCGCCGGACTCGGCACCGTCATCGGTGTCGGAGTGGTCGGAATGGCCGTCATGGTCATCACCTGGATGGTCCTGCGGCGCCGGGACGGAACTCCGGTGACGTCCGTCGAATCGTCCCCCACCTGGACGGGTCGGCCCGGCCCGCCATGCCCCCGCTCGGAGGGCGGACGTGGCACCATGTCAGGGTGAGCGAAGCCGGTGAGGCGCTCCTCCACTGGGAGCAGGTGTCGGACTGGTTCCGGCGGTCGGCCGGGCTGTTCGAGAGCGTCAGCGCCAACTGCACGATCGTCGAATCCGTGTTCGAGGACGATGCGCGGGCGAACCTCGCCGCCGCCCGCCGGCTGAACACGCAGATCCGTGACGCCGAGCTCCTCCTGCTGGCCGACCCGTGTCCGGACCTCTGGGGCGCCCGGCAGCTCGATTCGATCATGGCGACGGTGGCCGAGGTCGGCCACCAGGTCGTCCTGGCCTTCGGCGACCCCCAGGGTGTCGAGCGGACCGTCCTGTGGGCCAAGGTGGCCAGTGCCCGACGCATGGCGACGGAACTCCAGCGCCTGGGTGTGCGCCTGCTGGACGACGCCGCCAGCTGAACCACCTCGGCCCCGATGGGGCCGATCGGCCCTGGGCGCCCGACGGCCGCCGCCGTACCCTTCGGTTACCGACGGCGACGAGGAGGGTGCGGTGCGCGGACGTCCAGTGGGAACCGGGTCGGCATCGCCGGGGCGGAGCGCGTGCCGTGGCTGAGATGGAGGCGTGGGCCGTGGTCCGACCGGGCCCGATCGACTCCGGGCCGCTGTCCCGGGTCCGACGCGAGGTACCCGAGCCCGGACCGGGTGAGGTCCGGATCCGTGTGTCGGCGTGCGGTGTGTGCCGCACCGACCTCCATCTTGCCGAGGGTGACCTCGACCCCCGCCGGCCCGGGGTCGTCCCGGGCCACGAGGTGGTGGGACGGGTCGACCGACGCGGTCCGGGCTGCGAGCTGCTGGCGGTGGGGGACCGCATCGGCATCCCCTGGCTGGCCCGCACGTGCGGCACCTGCCGGTTCTGTCTGGGCGGGCGGGAGAACCTCTGCCTCGACCCCCGGTTCACCGGTTGGGACATCGACGGCGGCTACGCCGAGTACGCCGTGGTCGACGAGCGGTTCGCCTACGGACTGCCCGAGGGACTCGACGACGTCGCCGCGGCCCCGCTGCTGTGTGCCGGGATCATCGGGTACCGGGCCCTGCGGCGGGCCGAACTCCCGCCCGGTGGGGTCCTCGGGATCTACGGCTTCGGGGGATCGGCCCACCTGACGGCGCAGATCGCCCTGGCCGAAGGGTCGACCGTCCATGTGATGACCCGGTCGCCCGATGCCCGCGCTCTCGCCCTCGAGCTCGGAGCGGCCAGCGCCCAGGGAGCGGACGAACCACCCCCGGAGCCCCTCGACTCGGCGATCCTCTTCGCCCCGGTGGGCACGCTCGTCCCGCCGGCCATGGAAGCGCTCGACCGCGGCGGCACCCTGGCGATCGCCGGCATCCACCTGTCCGACGTCCCGGTGCTCGATTACCAGCGGTACCTCTTCGAGGAGCGGTCGTTGCGCAGCGTCACCGCCAACACCCGGGCGGACGGAGTGGCGTTCCTGGCCCTGGCCGGGTCGATCGGGATCCAGGTGTCGGCGGTGCCGTATCCGTTCGAGGAGGCAGACCGGGCGCTCTCGGACCTGGCCCACGACCGGGTCGACGGCGCGGCGGTCCTGGTCGTCGGGGGTACGTGACGGCCCCGTGACGCGCCCCCGCCCGGCGGGCCGTGTGTTGTTACAATGGCGTTACAGAACGACGGCGTTCAGCGTCGTACGGAAGCACCCCCGAGCTGTCGGGAGACGTGCACGCACTCTGCGGAGCGCACCGGCGGTCCACCAGGGCGGGGCGTCGGACGAGCGACACCGAGGATCAGGAGACCCCCCACCCCATGGCAGCGGAACGCTCAGCGACTGCAGTGTCCGAGGGCGGACCCCCTCCCGGAGGTGCGCCGACCGGTGGTCGCCCGGAGTCGACGTTCCGGTGGATGAACCGCATCGATACCTGGCGCGACCATCTCGCCCGCTCGATCGAGGACCCCTCCCTGATCGTGGACGACGACGGTGTCCCGCCGCGCGGACTGGTGCTGCGGCCGGCCCTGCTGGGCTTCGTCGCGGTGCTCGCCGTCTCCATCGGTGCGTCCCTCCCCAGCTCACCCTTCAAGCTCGAGATGCCCGGTGTCTGGTTCTTCGGCGAGCCGGCCACCTCCACGCCCAGCCGCTGGGGCGTCTACTTCGCGCTGGCCGCCGTCTACGGCGGACTCTTCCTCTTCATGCGGGTCTGGTGGGCGATGTGCCGGCTCTACCACCGGCGCCAGGGCGTCCCCTTCCGCACCATGCTCGGCGTCTTCGCCCTCTGGTCGCTGCCGGTGCTGGTGATCGCGCCCCTGTTCAGCCGGGACGCTTACTCCTACGCCGCCCAGGGCGAGATGGTCAGCCACCATATGAACCCGTACCTCTACGGGCCCTTCGAGCTCGGTAACAATGCCTACACCGCCCCGGTGGATCCGCTCTGGGGCAATGCGCCCGCCCCGTACGGCCCGATGTTCCTCCAGCTCGACGGCTTCTTCGCGCGGATCACCTTCCACAACGAGCTGGCGACCATCGTGCTGCTCCGCCTGCTCGCCCTCGTCGGGGTCCTGCTCATCGCCGCCTGCGTGCCACGCCTGGCCCGCCTCTACCACCGGGACTCCGCCGAGCTGTTCACCCTGATGGTGCTCAACCCGGTCACGATCTTCCACCTCGTCGGGGGCGCCCACAACGATGCCCTGATGCTCGGCCTGCTGGTCGTCGGCGTCACCCTGGCCAAGGAGAAGCGCCCCATCTGGGGCATCTTCCTCTGTGCGTTGGCCACCGCCGTCAAGGCCCCGGCCGCACTGGGGATCCTCTACATCGGATGGGGCTGGCTCGGTCCATGGGTACCGGTCCGCGAGCGCATACGGCCGGTCGTGACAGCGGGCATGATCGGCATCGGCGTCCTCGCCAGCTTCTCGTTCGTCAGCAGGCTCGGTTGGGGTTGGGTCTCCGACCTCGGCACCCCCGGCGTCGTCCGCTCCTGGGCGTCCCCGACCACCGGGCTGGCCTTCGGGGTCACCGGGATCGCCCATCTGTTCCATGTGGGCCTGGGGGTCGGGGGAGTCCTCACCGTGACCCGGTTCCTGGGTCTGCTCGTCGCCAGCGTGGCCGGGGTGTGGCTGCTGCTCAACAGCGACCGGATCGGCACGCTCAAGGCCCTCGGCCTGACGCTGCTGCTGTTCGTGCTGCTCGGGCCGGTCGTCCAACCCTGGTACCTCTCGTGGGGACTGGTCCTGCTGGCCCCGGTGGCGCTCGGTCAGCTGCGGTCGCTGGTGATCGGACTGTCCATGGTGACGGCGTTCCTCGAGCTCCCGGGCGGCACCCAGCTGGTCACCACCCTCCTGCACGGCGACCCGCTGCTGATCGTCCTGACCCTGCTGTGGATCCTGGTCGTCATGACCGTGCCCCTGTCGTCCTGGGACCGGCGCCGCCCCGGCCTGTCCGCCGAGCGGCCTGCCCCCGCCGTCGCCTCCGCCTGAAGCTCCGCCGGGTCCGGGCGGTCAGGCCACGTCGAAGCCGTCGCCGCCCAGCATCCGCTGCAGCACCGCCACGTCCAGCCAGCGGTTGAATTTCCTGCCGATCTCCTTCTCCACGCCCACCAGCTCGAAACCGCACACCTCGTGGAGGGCGATCGAGGCGGCGTTCCCCCCGCCGACCCGGGCGATCATCGAGTGGAACCCGTGGAGGGTGCCCAGCCGGACGAGCTCCTCGAGCAGCGCCCGGCCCACGCCGCGGCCCCGGGATCCCTCGTCGACGTAGACCGAGTTCTCCACCGTGGTGGAGTACGAGGGCCGGTCCCGGTAGGTGGACAGGGACCCGAATCCGAGCACCGTGCCGTCGCCGTCCACGGCCACCACCACCGGATAGGTGCCCTGGTGGTCGGCCATCCACGCCGCCTGCTCCTGCTCGGTTCGGGCCCGCAGGTCGAACGTGACGGTCGATCCGAGGACCTCGACGTTGTAGATCCGACGGATGGCCTCGGCGTCGTGAGGCTCGGCCAGGCGCAGCTCCATCCCCGGATCGTAGACGGGGTGCCGCTGTCCAGGTCCCCCCGGTGCGGCTATGATCTTCCCTCTGCCGCTCGTCCGAGCTGCATTGCCCCTGTAGCTCAGTGGTAGAGCACCGCCATGGTAAGGCGGGGGTCGTGGGTTCAATCCCCACCGGGGGCTCGCCCATGGCGGCGTAGCTCAGTTGGTTAGAGCACACGGCTCATAATCGTGGGGTCGCCGGTTCGAGTCCGGCCGCCGCTACCAGTGTTCCGCAGTACCCGGGCGCCAGAGGCACAGGGCAGGCAGCACGGAGAACGCAGTACGGAGAATGCAGTACGGAGAATGAGACCTGAGGCCGCTCCGGCCCCGGGCACAAGGGAGCAACCGTGGCCAAGAACGAGAAGCGCATCCAGGTCACCCTGGCCTGTGAGTCGTGCAAGCGGCGCAACTACATCACGACGAAGAACAAGATGAACGACCGCGAGCGGATCGAGATGAAGAAGTTCTGCTCGTGGGACCGTCGCCACACCCTCCACAAGGAGACCCGCTAGGCGCCCGGACCGTCCCGCCCTCCCCCCGTGGGAGGCGGCGACGCCTCCGCCTGGGACGGACCCCGTCCCCGGTGGTAGCCTGTGCCACCGCACTTGCGCCCGGAAGCCCGTGCGCGGCATGGCGGTGGACAGAGGGCAGTAGCTCAACTGGTAGAGCACCGGTCTCCAAAACCGAAGGTTGGGGGTTCAAGTCCCTCCTGCCCTGCTCTGCTCCTGTGAGAGTGGCCGAATCGACCAGAGACAGCACGTGAACCGAGAACAGAAGCGACAGATGCAGAAGCAGGGCCAGGATCCCGAAGGGGAGACCGCGCCCACTCGCACCGCGCCCGCTCGCAAGCCGGTCAAGCGTGAGCCCTTCCGGATCGGCCAGTTCTTCCGGGAGGTACGCTCGGAGCTGCGTCAGGTGGCCTGGCCCAACCGGGCCGAGGTCATCAACTACACCACGGTGACCCTCTTCACGCTGCTGTCGCTGATGGCCCTCATCTTCGTCCTCAACTACGCCTTCGCAAAGGGCGTCCTCTGGCTGTTCAAGCCCTGATCGGTATGACTGTGACCCAAGACGGAACCACTGCCCCCATCGGTGACGAGCCGACCGCCGACGTAGACGTCGAGGCGGTGGCCGTCGACGCCCCCGCCACGGAGCCGACCGACGTCGCCGAGCCGTTGGACGCCGAAGCCCTCGAGGAGGTCGTCGACGCCGAGGACGACGAGTACGAGGACGACGAGCCCTTCGTCGTCAGCCCCTACGACCAGCCCGGTCGCTGGTATGTCGTCCACACCTACGCCGGCTATGAGAACAAGGTGAAGTCCAACCTCCACAGCCGCACGGCGTCGATGGGCATGGAGGACCGCATCTACGAGGTCGTCATCCCGATGGAGGACGTCGCCGAATTCAAGAACGGCAAGAAGGTGATCGTCCAGAAGAAGGTCTTCCCGGGCTACCTGCTGTGCCGCTGCGAGCTCGACGACGACAGCTGGGCCGTGATCCGCAACACCCCCGGCGTGACCGGCTTCGTGGGCCCCGGCACCAAGCCGACCCCGTTGTCCCGCCGCGAGGTCGAAGGCATCCTGCAGGTCAAGGTGGAGGGTGGTGACGCCCCCGCCAAGCGCAGTCGTCCCCGCCTCGAGCACGAGGTCGGTGAGACGGTGCGGGTCAAGGAAGGCCCCTTCGCCGACTTCTCCGGCCAGGTCGCCGAGATCAACGAGGACCAGCTCAAGCTCAAGGTGCTGGTCAACATCTTCGGTCGGGAGACCCCGGTCGAGCTCGAGTTCAGCCAGGTCGCGAAGCTCTAGGGCTTCCGCCGCACCCACCTACGAGGAGACACACCGACATGGCCCCCAAGAAGAAGATCCTCGCGGTCGTCAAGATCCAGCTGCCCGCCGGCGGCGCCACGCCCGCGCCTCCGGTCGGCACCGCCCTCGGGCCGCACGGCGTCCAGACCATGGACTTCGTGAAGCAGTACAACGCCGCCACCGAGAAGCAGGCCGGATCGATCGTGCCCGTCGAGATCTCGATCTACGAGGACCGCACGTTCTCCTTCGTGCTCAAGACCCCGCCGGCCGCCGCACTGCTGCGTCAGGCCGCCGGTCTCGACAAGGGTGCGGCCACCGCCGGACGGGAGACGGTGGCCACGGTCACCGACGCCCAGATCACCGAGATCGCCACCATCAAGCTCCCCGACCTGAACACGACCGACATCGAGTCGGCCAAGAAGCAGGTCGCCGGCACCGCCCGGTCGATGGGGATTTCCGTCGCCGGCTGAGGCCGCCGACCACACGAGACGACTGACGAAAGAGACAGCATGTCCAGGGGAAAGAACTACGCCGCCAGCATCGCCGGCATCGACCGCCAGCACCTCTACTCGGCCGCCGAGGCCGTCGACCTGGTGCAGGAGTCGGCCAAGGCGAAGTTCGACGAGACCGTCGAACTGGCCGTCCGCCTCGGGGTCGACCCCCGCAAGGCCGATCAGATCGTCCGTGGCACGCTCTCGCTGCCGGCCGGCACCGGCCGCACCGCACGGGTCGCGGTGTTCGCCGCCGGTGAGAAGGCTGCCGAGGCCCGTGCCGCCGGAGCCGACGTGGTGGGCGCCGATGACCTGGTGGCCCGGGTGTCGGGCGAAGGCTTCCTCGACTTCGACATCGCCATCGCCACCCCGGACCTCATGGGCCAGGTCGGTACCCTGGGCCGTGTGCTCGGCCCCCGTGGCCTGATGCCCAACCCGAAGACCGGCACCGTGACCGACGACGTAGAGCGCGCCGTGATCGAGTTCAAGGGTGGTCGGGTCGAGTACCGCACCGACAAGGTCGGCAACGTGCACATCCGGGTGGGCAAGGCCTCGTTCGACAAGGCCAAGCTGCTCGAGAACATCCACGCCGTGATGGACGAGATCCACCGGGCCAAGCCCGCCTCGGCCAAGGGTCGCTACGTCCGCGCCGTCACCCTGTCGTCGACCATGGGGCCTGGCGTCCACATCGATCCGCTGCTGGCGCGACGGGTCGACGAGGACCTGGTGACCGCTTCGGCCTGACCCCGCGCCGGGCGACGGGTGGACCCGGCTGGATCGTCGTGACCCAGCTGGGCTAGCATCTTCTTTTTCCGATCTACAGAACTGCCGTAGACCTCCGGTGTACCGGTCACCCGGTACCGAAGGGACCCGAAGGGTCCGCCTGACGAGGCGTTCCGCTCCGAGCACCCCTGCTCGTTGCTGGGCTCCCGATGGTGTCTGCGGCCCGAACCTGAGCGAACCGCTCGGTGGAGGCACGATGGACAATCCGAGGCCCGAGAAGGTCGCCGTCGTCGACGAGGTGCGCGAGCGCATGGACGCGTCCGACGGCGCCCTGCTGACCGAGTACCGCGGCCTGACGGTCGCCGAGCTGGCCGAGCTCCGTCGGGAGCTCACCGCCGCCGGCGGCGACTACAAGGTCTACAAGAACACCCTGGTGCGTCTGGCGGTCGCCGACACCCCCCGCGAGGGGATCAGCGACCTGCTCAGCGGTCCGACGGCCATCGCCTTCGTCGACGGTGACGTCAGCGCCGTGGCCAAGGCCCTCCGGGACTTCGCCCGGGCCAACCCGAACCTCATCGTCAAGGGTGGCGTCGTCGGCTCGACGGTCATGTCGGCCGCCGACGTCGACGTCCTGGCCGGGCTGCCGTCCCGGGAGACCCTGCTGGCCCAGTTCGCCGGCGCTCTCTCGGCCCCGTTGCAGCAGCTGGCCGGCCTGGTGCAGGCCCTGCCCCGCAACCTGGCCTACGGGATCTCCGCACTGGTGGAGCAGCGCCAGTCCGAGGCACCCGCAGACACGGCCCCCGTGGCCGACGAAGCACCGGTCGAAGCACCGGCCGAGGTGGCCGACGAAGCACCGGCCCCCGAGGCACCCGACACGGGGGATGCCGAGGCCGACGCCACCCCGGCGGCCGAGTAGCGGCACCCGCACCACCGATCACCCGCACCACCGATCACCCGCACCACGCACCCACCCAACAACGACACACAGGAACAAGGAGTAACGACGATGGCAGGAACCCTGACCAAGGACCAGATTCTGGACGGCATCGCTGAGCTGTCCGTGCTGGAGCTCAGCGAGCTCCTGAAGGAGTTCGAGGAGAAGTTCGGCGTGACCGCCGCCGCTCCGGTGGCCGTGGCCGCGGCGGCCCCGGCCGGTGGTGGCGCCGGAGGCGGCGAGGCCGACGCCGACGAGGAGAAGTCCGAGTTCGACGTCATCCTGACGGCGGCCGGCGACAAGAAGATCCAGGTCATCAAGGAAGTCCGGGCGCTCACGAGCCTCGGTCTGAAGGAGGCCAAGGACCTCGTGGACGGCGCCCCCAAGCCCGTGCTCGAGAAGGCCAACAAGGAAGACGCCGAAAAGGCCAAGGCGGCCCTCGAGGGCGCCGGCGCCACCGTCGAGCTCAAGTAGCACCCGCTCCGGATCCCGACCGCCGCACCAGCGGCGGCCGGGATCCGGCTGCAGGCCGTCGACACGGCGCACCCGGGCCCGCCCGGATCCGCCGCCCGTCGGACGGAATCCTTGACGGAGGCCCCTGGTTCTCGTACCTTGTGGGGGCCTGGCTCCGGGTTTCCCCCGTGGGGTTGTGATCTCGTGCGCTTCCGGTTATGCTTATCGGTTGTCGTGCCTGCCCCTGTCGCCTTCCTCAGCCGTTCACGCTGAGTGACGCGCGCTCCGACGCCCCTGACGACTGCTCCGGCGGTGGTCGTCGACCCCGTCTTCACCGCCGTGACCTGCCCCTTCGGCACCTGATCCACCGCAGTACCCCGTCCTTGCCCCATTCGCCTTGCAACTGGGAGGAGTAGGCGTTGCCTACACGGTCCAACAGCCCGGAACGATTTTCGTTTGCCAACATCGACGAGGCGCTGCCGCTGCCCGATCTCGTCGCCATCCAACGGGACTCCTTCAAGTGGTTCCTCGACCGCGGCCTGGCGGAGACGTTCAACGACATCAGCCCGATCGAGGACTTCACGGGACAGCTCAGCCTCGAGCTCGAGTTCGACCCGACCGACCCCGACCTGCGCCCGCCGCCCAAGTTCTCGGTGGAGGAGTGCAAGGAGAAGGACATGACCTACGCCGCGCCGGTCTTCGTGCGCGCCAGGTTCATGAACGCCGGAACGGGCGAGATCAAGGAGCAGACGGTCTTCATGGGGGACTTCCCCGTCATGACCGACAAGGGCACCTTCATCGTCAACGGCACCGAGCGGGTCGTGGTCAGCCAGCTGGTCCGCTCCCCGGGCGTCATCTTCCAGCCCGGCCGCGACGCCAAGACCGTCTTCACCGGCACCATCCACCCCTACCGCGGTGAGTGGATCGAATTCGACGTCGAGGCCAAGCCGGGCAAGGACGTCACGGCCGGCTGCCGCGTGGCCCGCAAGCGCCGCCTGTCGCTCTTCGTCCTGCTGCGTGCCCTCGGCTACGAGGACCAGGCCTTCCTCGAGCGCTTCGTCCGCCACTTCGACTTCCTCGAGGGCCAGTGGGAGAAGGAGCAGAACCTCGCCCCCACCCGTGAGGAGGCGCTGCTCGAGATCTACAAGCGAGCCCGCCCCGGTGAGCCCCTGTCGGTCGAGGCCGCCCGCCAGTACTTCGAGAACGCCTTCTTCAACCCCAAGCGCTACGACCTCACCCGGGTCGGCCGCTACAAGCTCAACCGGAAGCTCGGGCCGGAGATCGAGCGCATCTCGGACATCCTGAAGATCGACCTGGAGCGGCCCACGCCGACCCAGGGCGTCCTCAGCCCGGCCGAGATCCTCGCCTCCTCCACCTACATGCTGCACCTGGCCAAGCACATGGCGGACGGTGAGTCGAACTACCGGATCGACGACCAGGACCACTTCGCCAACCGCCGCATCCGCTCGGTGGGCGAGCTCATCCAGAACCAGGTCCGCGTCGGACTGTCGCGGATGGAGCGGGTGGTCCGCGAGCGCATGACCACCCAGGACGTCGAGGCCATCACGCCCCAGACCCTGATCAACATCCGCCCGGTGGTCGCCGCGGTGAAGGAGTTCTTCGGGACCAGCCAGCTCAGCCAGTTCATGGACCAGAACAACCCGCTGTCGGGTCTCGCCCACAAGCGGCGCCTCTCGGCCCTCGGGCCGGGCGGACTGTCCCGTGAGCGTGCGGGCTTCGAGGTCCGCGACGTCCACACCTCCCACTACGGCCGGATGTGCCCCATCGAGACGCCCGAAGGCCCGAACATCGGCCTGATCGGCTCGCTGGCCACCTACGCCCGGGTCAACGAGTACGGCTTCATCGAGACCCCGTACCGCAAGGTGGTCGACGGCCAGGTCACCAGTGAGATCCTCTACCTCGCCGCCGACGAGGAGGAGGAGCACGTCATCGCCCAGGCCTCCGCCGCCCTCGACGACAAGGGGCGCTTCACCGAGGAGAAGGTGCTCGTCCGGCGCGGCCCGCAGGGCACCGGCGTGCGGGTCGGACTGGCCACGACCTCCTACGGCACGACCTCCGAGATCGACTTCGTGCCCCCGGCCGAGGTCGACCTCATGGACGTCTCGCCCAAGCAGATCGTGTCGGTCTCGACCGCGCTGATCCCCTTCGTCGAGCACGACGACGCCAACCGGGCGCTCATGGGCGCCAACATGCAGAAGCAGGCCGTGCCGCTGGTGGTGCCGGAGGCTCCCTACATCGGCACCGGTGTCGAGGCGCGGGCCGCCCGTGACGCGGGCGACGTGATCATGGCCGAGGGCGACGGCACCGTGGTCGACCTCTCGGGTGACCAGATCACCGTCGAATACAAGGCCGGAGCCAAGGACGTCAACGGCCACCCGCTGGGCAAGAAGGTCTACCGCCTGGCCAAGTTCCGTCGTTCCAACCAGAACACGGCCATCAACCAGAAGGTCATCGTCGAGGAGGGACAGAAGGTCTCGGCCGGGGACGTCCTGGCCGACGGTCCCGCCACCCACAACGGTGAGCTGGCCCTGGGAAAGAACCTGCTCGTGGCCTTCATGCCGTGGGAGGGCTACAACTACGAGGACGCCATCATCCTGAGCGAGCGCCTGGTGAAGGACGACGTGCTCACGTCGATCCACATCGAGGAGCACGAGGTGGATGCCCGCGACACCAAGCTTGGAGCCGAGGAGATCACCCGGGACATCCCGAACCTCTCCGAGGAGATCCTGGCCGACCTCGACGAGCGCGGCATCATCCGCATCGGCGCCGAGGTCGGGCCCGGTGACGTCCTGGTCGGCAAGGTCACCCCCAAGGGCGAGACCGAGCAGACCCCCGAGGAGCGCCTGCTGCGGGCCATCTTCGGTGAGAAGGCACGTGAGGTGCGTGACACCTCGCTGAAGGTGCCCCACGGCGAGCAGGGCACGGTGATCGACGTGCGCGTCTTCTCCCGTGAGGACGCCCACGAGCTGCCACCGGGTGTGGAGCAGCTGGTCCGGGTCTACGTGGCCCAGAAGCGCAAGATCTCCGAGGGCGACAAGCTCGCCGGCCGCCATGGCAACAAGGGCGTCATCTCGAAGATCCTGCCCATCGAGGACATGCCCTTCCAGGCCGACGGCACCCCCGTCGACATCGTGCTCAACCCGCTCGGCGTGCCGAGCCGGATGAACGTCGGTCAGGTGCTCGAGTCGAGCCTCGGCTACGCCGCCCGCTGGGGTTGGGAAGGCGCCGGCGACGTCGCCAGCACCCCGTTGCGCGGCACGGAGACCAAGACGCGGCCCCGGACCGATCCCGCCGTGTGGGTCTCCACGCCGGTCTTCGACGGTGCCCACTGGGACGAGGAGGACCAGGCCGGTCGTCATCCGACGATCCAGCAGATCTTCCGCAAGCTCAACCCCGATGGCGAGGACGGCTCGATCCAGGTCAACGACGCCGGTAAGTCGCAGCTGTTCAACGGCCGGACGGGTGAGGCGTACGACAACCCGATCTCGGTCGGCTACGTGTACATCCTGAAGCTCCACCACCTGGTGGACGACAAGATCCACGCCCGGTCCACCGGCCCGTACTCGATGATCACCCAGCAGCCCCTCGGCGGCAAGGCCCAGTTCGGTGGCCAGCGCTTCGGCGAGATGGAGGTGTGGGCGCTCGAGGCGTTCGGCGCCGCCTACGCCCTCCAGGAGCTGCTGACCATCAAGTCGGACGACGTGCTGGGCCGCGTGAAGGTCTACGAGGCCATCGTCAAGGGGGAGAACATCCCCGAGCCCGGCATCCCCGAGAGCTTCAAGGTGCTCATCAAGGAGATGCAGTCGTTGTGCCTGGACGTCGAGGTGCTGGCGCCCGGTGGTGAGGAGATCGAGATGCGAGAGCTGGACGAGGACGTGTTCCGTACGGCCGAGGAACTCGGTATCGACATCAGCCGACCTGAGCGCGGGTCGGACGAGGAAGATGCCCGCCGCGCTGCCGAAAGGGGATTCTGATGTTGGATGTCAACGAATTCGATCAGTTGAGGATCGGACTGGCCACCGCCGACTCGATCCGGGGATGGTCCAATGGTGAGGTCAAGAAGCCGGAGACCATCAACTACCGCACCCTGCGTCCCGAGAAGGACGGACTCTTCTGCGAGAAGATCTTCGGTCCGACCAAGGACTGGGAGTGCTACTGCGGCAAGTACAAGCGCGTCCGCTTCCGGGGCATCATCTGCGAGCGTTGCGGCGTCGAGGTCACCCGCTCCAAGGTCCGCCGCGAGCGGATGGGCCACATCGAGCTGGCCGCGCCCGTGGTCCACATCTGGTACCTGCGCGGCACCCGCAGCTGGCTGGCCTACCTGCTCATGGGCACCGAGGCCCGCGAGGAGCTGAAGGCCAAGCAGCTGGAGAAGGTCATCTACTTCGCCGCCAACCTGGTCACCTGGGTCGACGAGGCCAAGCGCCACGAGGACCTGCCGGAACTCGAGGCGGAGCTCCGGGCCGAGATCACCGACATCGAGAAGAAGCGCGACCTCGACATCGATCGTCGGTACAAGGACCTGGAGAAGGAGCTCGCCGACCTGGAGAAGGCCGGGGCCAAGGATGCCGAGACCAAGGCGCGCCAGCGCCTGGCCGACAAGGAGATCGCCGGCGTGCGCGAGCGCTACGACGACGAGATCGCCCTGGCCCAGCGCTCCTTCGACGAGTTCAAGAGCCTGCACAGCCGCAAGATCCTCGAGGACGAGCTGCTGTGGCGCGAGATGCGCATCCGCTACGAGGACTACTTCGAAGGCGGCATGGGTGCCGAGACCATCACCCAGCTGATCGACCGCATCGACCTCGACGCCGAGGAGATCAAGCTGCGCGAGATGATCGACGCCGCCGACGGCCGCAAGCCGCTGTCGGCCCAGCGCCGCCAGAAGGTCATCAAGCGCCTGAAGATCGTCACCGCCTTCAACCGCCGTGACGAGCAGGGACGTCGGATCAACGACCCCCGGGCCATGATCCTCGACTCGGTGCCGGTCATCCCACCCGACCTGCGCCCGATGGTGCAGCTCGACGGTGGCCGCTTCGCCACGTCCGACCTCAACGACCTCTACCGCCGGGTCATCAACCGGAACAACCGCCTGAAGCGGCTGCTCGACCTGGGCGCGCCCGAGATCATCATCAACAACGAGAAGCGGATGCTGCAGGAGGCCGTCGACGCCCTGTTCGACAACGGCCGTCGCGGCCGCCCGGTCACCGGGCCGGGCAACCGCCCGCTCAAGAGCCTCTCGGACATGTTGAAGGGCAAGCAGGGCCGGTTCCGCCAGAACCTGCTCGGCAAGCGCGTCGACTACTCCGGCCGTTCGGTCATCGTCATCGGCCCGAACCTCCAGCTCCACCAGTGCGGCCTGCCGAAGCTGATGGCGCTCGAGCTGTTCAAGCCCTTCGTCATGAAGCGGCTGGTCGACGCCGAGTACGCCCAGAACATCAAGTCGGCCAAGCGCATGGTCGAGCGTCGGCGCCCCCAGGTGTGGGACGTGCTGGAAGGGGTCATCAAGGAACACCCGGTGCTGTTGAACCGGGCCCCGACCCTCCACCGCCTCGGCATCCAGGCCTTCGAGCCCGTGCTGGTCGAGGGCAAGGCGATCCAGGTCCATCCGTTGGTCTGCACCGCATTCAACGCCGACTTCGACGGTGACCAGATGGCCGTCCACCTGCCCCTGTCCGCCGAGGCCCAGGCCGAGGCGCGGGTGCTGATGCTGTCGTCGAACAACATCCTGTCCCCGGCCACCGGCCGTCCGATCACCGTGCCCACCCAGGACATGGTCTTCGGCATCTACTACCTGACCCTGGTCGAGGACGGCATGAAGGGCGAGGGCCGGGTCTTCCGGCACGCCTACGAGGTGGAGACGGCCTTCGACGCGGGCGACATCGAGCTGCACGCCAAGATCGTCCTGCGGCCCGAGGCCGGATCGGCCATGGCCCACTCGATCGCCCTCACCAACGGGGCCGAGGTCGACGCCGAGGGCAACCTGGTGGATGCGGACGGCAAGCCGGTCGACCCCGACGCCCGGGTGGAGATCACCACCACCGCCGGTCGGCTCTTCTTCAACACCGCCCTGCCCGACACCTACCGCTACATCAACGACGTGGTGGGCAAGCGCAACACGGCCATCGGCACGATCGTGGAGGAGGTGGCGTCCGGCTTCCCGAAGCGTGAGGTGGCGGCCAGCCTCGACCGGATCAAGTCGCTCGGGTTCCGCTACGGCGCCCAGTCCGGCCTGACCATCGCCATCTCGGACGTGGTCACCCCGAAGGACAAGGGTGCCATCCTGGACCGCTACGAAAAGGAGGCGGAAAAGGCGGAGGCCCAGTTCAAGCGGGGCATCATCACCGACGACGAGCGGCGCCAGAAGGAGATCGAGATCTGGACCTCGGCCAACTCCGAGGTCGGGAAGGCCATGGAGAAGACCATGGCCGAGATCAAGTTCAACCCCATCGACATGATGGTCGACTCCGGTGCCCGCGGTAACAGCCAGCAGATCCGTCAGATCGCCGGCATGAAGGGCCTGGTGTCCAACCCCCGGGGCGAGATGATCCCCCGCCCGATCAAGTCCTCGTTCCGTGAGGGCCTGTCGGTCCTGGAGTACTTCATCTCGACCCACGGGGCCCGCAAGGGACTGGCCGACACGGCGCTGCGCACCGCCGACTCCGGCTACCTGACCCGTCGACTCGTCGACGTGGCCCAGGAGCTGATCGTCCGGGAGGACGACTGCGGTTCGGTCCGTGGCATCTGGATCGAGGGGATCGTGCCGGACGGTGCGGGGACGAGGTCGTACCTCGAGACCCGGGTCACCGGTCGCATCCTCTCCGAGCCGGTCACGCTGTCGGACAAGACCAAGATCGACGCCGGAACGGTGCTGACCGACGAGCTCGTCGGTCGGATCCGGGACGACGCCGCCGTCGACCGTGTCCGCACCCGATCTGTCCTGACGTGCGAGGCGGAGCAGGGCATCTGTGCCGCCTGCTACGGCCTGTCCCTCGCCACCGGTGAGATGATCGAGCTCGGCGAGGCGGTCGGCGTGATCGCCGCCCAGTCCATCGGCGAGCCCGGCACCCAGCTGACCATGCGTACCTTCCACACCGGCGGCATCGTCGGTGAGGACATCACGCACGGCCTGCCCCGGGTCGTCGAGCTCTTCGAGGCCCGCACCCCGAAGGGCGCCGCCGTCCTGGCCCGCCACTCGGGTGTCGCCCGGGTCGAGGAGGACGAATCCGGTCGCCACATCACCGTGGTGGCCGACGACGGCGAGGAGCACACGGTGCTCGTGGCCCAGCGCGCCCACCTCGAGGTCACCGACGGCCAGGAGGTCGCTGCGGGTGATGCCCTGGTCGAGGGTCCGAAGGACCCGAAGGAGCTGCTCGAGGTCAAGGGCATCCGCGAGACCCAGCAGTACCTGGTCGAAGAGGTCCAGAAGGTCTACCGGGACCAGGGTGTGTCGATCCACGACAAGCACATCGAGCTCATCGTGCGCCAGATGCTGCGCCGGGTGCTCGTGGCCGAGCCCGGGGACGCCACGTTCCTGCCCGGCGAGCGTGTCGACAGTCGGATCTACGCCGAGGTCAACCGGAGCCTGGTCACCGACGGCAAGCGCCCCGCCGAGGGACGCCCCGAACTCATGGGGATCACCAAGGCCTCGCTCGCCACGGAGTCCTGGCTGTCGGCCGCCTCCTTCCAGGAGACGACCCGGGTCCTCACCGAGGCCGCCATCGAGGGCAAGTCGGACCAGCTCTTCGGCCTCAAGGAGAACATCATCATCGGCAAGCTGATCCCCGCCGGCTCCGGCATGGAGCGGTACCGGGACATCAAGCTGGAGATGCCCGGCGCCGAGGCCATGCCGGCCTGGGCCCTCGGGGGTCTGGACACCGACACCGAGGACCTGGCGGCCTGGCTGCGGGACACCGGTGGCGACGGATCGCTCGGCACCTTCAGCTCGGACATCGACGCCAGCTGGCTCGGTGCCGTGCCGTCCGCCGAGGACCTGGCCGGCGGCTCGCCGGACGTCCCGGTGGTCGAGGACGGCCCCACCGCCGCAGGGGCCTGAGTGTGACGGGTGTGCGTCGGGGTCCCGGCACTGCGCACACCCGGGACGGGCTCCGATCGGGCGTGCTTCCCGTGCGGTTGCACCGCCGGTCGGGGTGCTCGGGCCGCAGGGGCGCACTTGCCCTGCGGTAGGCCATGCCGTAGCATGGAACCCTTGCGGCTGCATGTCGCACGGTCCGATCAGCCTGCGTGCAGGTGGTCGGCCCGGCAGACCCGGACGGTGCACGTTGCACGGCACCGACGCAGTACGCAGCAGTCCTGAAGTATCCCTGCAGTCCACAACCTAGAGGTCACGCGTGCCCACGATTTCCCAGCTCGTCCGCAAAGGCCGGGCCACCAAGCCGACCAAGTCGAAGACGCCGGCCCTGCGCGGCGCTCCCCAGCGCCGCGGGGTGTGCACCCGCGTGTACACCCATACCCCCAAGAAGCCGAACTCCGCCCTGCGGAAGGTCGCACGCGTCCGCCTGACCTCGGGCCTCGAGGTCACGGCCTACATCCCCGGCGAGGGCCACAACCTCCAGGAGCACTCGATCGTCCTGGTGCGTGGTGGCCGGGTGAAGGACCTGCCGGGTGTCCGTTACAAGGTGATCCGCGGCACCCTGGACGCATCGGGCGTCCGGGAGCGCAATCAGGCCCGTAGCCGCTACGGCGCCAAGAAGGAGTCCTGACGTGCCCCGCAAAGGTCCCGCCGTCCGTCGCGAGCTCATGCCCGACCCCGTCTACCACTCGGTGCTCGTCACCCAGGTGGTCAACCGGGTCCTGAGCCGCGGCAAGCGCACGCTCGCCGAGCGCATCGTCTACGCCGCCCTGGCCGACGTCGCCGAGAAGTCGGGCAACGATCCGGTCGCCGTCCTGAAGAAGGCCGTCGAGAACACCCGGCCCGAGCTCGAGGTGCGCAGCCGCCGTGTCGGTGGCGCCACCTACCAGGTCCCGGTCGAGGTGCGTCCCCGCCGGGCCACCACCCTGTCGATCCGCTGGCTCGTCGGCTACTCCCAGCAGCGTAGGGAGAAGACGATGGCCGAGCGCCTCTCCAACGAGATCCGTGACGCGGCCAACGGCATCGGTGCCGCCGCCAAGCGTCGCGAGGACCTCCACAAGATGGCCGAGTCGAACAAGGCGTTCGCCCACTACCGCTGGTAGCCGGACCCGTTCCGCCCCATCACGACGACGACACGAGCACGACCCGAGAGTTGACCACCCATGTCTGACACCACGACCCGCAACCACCCCCTCGCCAAGACCCGCAACATCGGGATCATGGCCCACATCGACGCGGGCAAGACGACCACCACCGAGCGGATCCTCTACTACACCGGCAAGAACTACAAGATCGGTGAGGTCCACGAGGGCGCGGCCACCATGGACTGGATGGTCCAGGAGCAGGAGCGCGGCATCACGATCACGTCGGCCGCCACCACCTGCATGTGGCACGACACCCTCATCAACATCATCGACACCCCGGGCCACGTGGACTTCACCGTCGAGGTGGAGCGCTCGCTGCGCGTCCTCGACGGCGCCGTGGCCGTGTTCGACGCCGTGGCCGGCGTGGAGCCCCAGACCGAGACGGTCTGGCGTCAGGCCAACAAGTACGAGGTCCCCCGCATCTGCTTCGTCAACAAGATGGACCGGACCGGCGCCAACTTCGAGATGTGCGTCGACATGATCAAGGACCGCCTGGACGCGACCGTCGCCGTCGTGCAGCTGCCCATCGGCGCCGAGGGGGAGTTCCGGGGCGTGGTCGACCTGGTGCACATGCGGGCGCTGGTGTGGGACGACGGCATGGGCGAGGACTGGATCGAGGAGCCCATCCCCGAGCACCTGGTGGCCGCGGCCGAGGCTGCCCACGCCGAGCTCATCGACGTGGTGTCCAACCACGACGACACCATCATGGAGAAGTACCTCGGCGACGAGGAGATCCTCCCCGAGGACCTCGTCCGCGCCCTGCGCACCGTGACGCTCGGCAACCACGCCGTCCCGGTCCTGTGCGGCACCGCCTTCAAGAACAAGGGCGTCCAGCCCATGCTCGACGCCGTGCGCGACTACCTGCCGAGCCCGCTCGACATCCCGCCGACCATGGGCACCGTCCCCCGCAAGGAGGGAGTCGAGGTCGAGCGCCCGGCCGACGATTCGGCACCGTTCTCGGCCCTGGCCTTCAAGATCATGACCGACCCCTACGTCGGCAAGCTCACCTACCTGCGGGTCTATTCCGGCACCCTGACCAAGGGGTCGGCCGTCGTGAACTCGACCAAGGACCGCAAGGAGCGCATCGGCCGCATCCTCCAGATGCACGCCAACTCCCGCGAGGACCTCGAGGCCATGTTCGCCGGGGACATCGTGGCCGCCGTCGGCCTCAAGCAGACCACCACGGGCGACACCCTGTGCGACCCCGACGACCAGGTCGTGCTCGAGTCGCTGACCTTCCCCGAGCCGGTCATCCACGTGGCCGTCGAGCCCAAGACCAAGGCCGACCAGGACAAGTTGTCCAAGGCCCTGTTCGCGCTGTCCGAGGAGGACCCGACCTTCCGGGTCCAGTCCGACGAGGAGACCGGTCAGACCGTGATCTCCGGGATGGGCGAACTCCACCTCGAGGTCCTCGTGGACCGGATGCTGCGCGAGTTCAACGTGGACGCCAACGTCGGCAAGCCCCAGGTGGCCTATCGCGAGACGGTGCGCAAGCCGGCCGAGAAGGTCGAGATGAAGTACGTCCGCCAGACCGGTGGCAAGGGCCAGTACGGCCACGTCGTCATCACGCTCGAGCCCAACCCCGGCCTGGGGTACGAGTTCGAGGACAAGATCACCGGTGGTGTCATTCCGAAGGAGTACATCCCCTCGGTCAACCAGGGCATCCAGGAGTCCATCACCTCGGGCGTGCTCGCCGGCTACCCGACGGTCGACATCAAGGTGATCCTGACCTACGGCTCGTACCACGACGTCGACTCCTCGGAGATGGCGTTCAAGATCGCCGGGTCCATGGCCATCAAGAAGGCCGCCCAGCTGGCGAGCCCCGTCCTCCTCGAGCCGGTCATGGCCGTCGAGGTCACCACCCCCGAGGACTACATGGGCGACGTGATCGGGGACCTGTCGTCCCGCCGGGGCAAGGTCGAGGGCATGGAGCAGCGGGGCAACAGCCACATCGTCCGGGCGCAGGTTCCGCTGAGCGACATGTTCGGCTACGCTACCGACCTGCGCTCGCGTACTCAGGGGCGGGCCACGTACTCGATGCAGTTCGCCGCGTACAACGAGGTCCCCGAGTCCATCGCCAAGGAGATCATCGCCAAGGCGCGCGGCGAATAGGCAGCACGTCACCGTGTGGCCGGCAGCCACAGCCTCCCTCCCGGATGGACGTTCGGCCGGACGGGGAGGTTCAGGAACACCAGCAGTCCCGCAGCACGCAGTACCGCAGCACCACCACTACCGAGGAATGACGGAGGCAACCGCCGCCGTCGTGGCGGGCCCGAGGGGGCTACCGTCCGAGATCAGGGAGCATCACCCCAACCATGGCCAAGCAGAAGTTCGAGCGCACCAAGCCCCACGTGAACGTCGGAACGATGGGTCACATCGACCACGGGAAGACCACGCTCACCGCGGCCATCACCAAGGTCCTCCACGACGCCGACCCGACGACCTCCTTCACGCCCTTCGACCAGATCGACAAGGCCCCTGAAGAGCGTCAGCGGGGCATCACGATCTCGATCGCCCACGTCGAGTACGAGACGGCCAACCGCCACTACGCCCACGTCGACATGCCCGGTCACGCCGACTACATCAAGAACATGATCACCGGTGCCGCCCAGGTGGACGGCGCCATCCTGGTCGTGTCGGCGGCCGACGGCCCCATGCCCCAGACCCGTGAGCACGTGCTGCTCGCCCGTCAGGTCGGAGTGCCCTACATCGTCGTCGCCCTCAACAAGGCCGACACGGTGGACGACGAGGAGCTGCTGGACCTGGTCGAGCTCGAGGTGCGCGAGCTCCTCAACGAGTACGAGTTCCCCGGCGACGACACCCCCATCGTGCGGGTCAGCGCCCTGAAGGCCCTCGAGGGCGATCCCGAGTGGACGTCCAACATCCTCGAGTTGATGGCGGCCGTCGACTCGTACATCCCCGAGCCCGAGCGAGATGTCGAGAAGCCCTTCCTCATGTCGGTGGAGGACGTCATGTCCATCACCGGCCGCGGCACCGTGGTGACCGGCAAGATCGAGCAGGGCATCGTCAAGGTCGGCGAGGAGGTCGAGATCGTCGGTCTGCGCGACACGCAGAAGACCACGGTCACCGGCATCGAGATGTTCCGCAAGCTGCTGGACGAGGGCCGGGCCGGCGACAACGTCGGCGCATTGCTGCGCGGCACGAAGAAGGAGGAGGTGGAGCGTGGCCAGGTGCTGTGCAAGCCCGGCTCCATCACCCCCCACACCAAGTTCGAGGCGACCGTCTACGTGCTGAACAAGGACGAGGGCGGGCGGCACAAGCCGTTCTTCACCAACTACCGTCCCCAGTTCTACTTCCGCACGACCGACGTCACCGGCACCATCACCCTGCCCGAGGGCACCGAGATGGTCATGCCCGGCGACAACACGGACATGACGGTGGAGCTGGGCAAGCCGATCGCCATGGACGAGGGCCTGCGCTTCGCCATCCGCGAGGGTGGTCGGACCGTGGCCTCGGGCCGGGTCACCAAGATCCTCGAGTAGTCACCCGCCCGCAACCGCACATCCACGAGAGGACGCTGTAAACCCATGGCCGCAGAGGGCCCCCGCCAGAAGATCCGCATCCGCCTGAAGGCGTACGACCACGAGATCCTCGATCAGTCGACCGAGAAGATCGTGCAGACGGTGCTGCGTACCCAAGCGAAAGTCTTGGGTCCGGTGCCGCTCCCGACCGAGAAGCACCGCTACACGGTGATCCGGTCCCCGCACAAGTACAAGGACAGTCGGGAGCACTTCGAGATGCGGGTCCACAAGCGGCTCGTGGACATCGTCGAGCACACGCCCAAGACGGTCGACTCGCTCCAGCGGCTCGACCTCCCGGCGGGCGTGGACATCGAGATCAAGATCCAGACCGTCTAGCCCCCGGGCGGACGGGCCGTCGCCCGGAACTCGCCCTAGCAGGCGGGGCGGCGATGGTATAGAGTTTCCGGTCGGCCTGATTCCGGGCCTAACCATGTGAATGGGACGTGTCCGAGCGCCCGACACCCTTCGGTGTCGGGGACCTCGGGCCAAACCAGGCGAGCGCTCCGCTCGGGTCCATCCGAGCGGAGCGTCTGCGTGCGAGCCGAGGCGAGTCGGCAGGCACCGTGTCCGCCGGGTCTGACCCGAGGACGTACCAAGCGGGGCACCGCAGGCGGGCGTGGTGCGCCCCGGCCGGGTCACCGGCCGAGCAGGACCAGCAGTACAGGATCGGCACCCACCGGTGTCGAGCACGAGCAAGAGTCGAGACGGAGAAGCTCCAGTGGCCACCAAGGCGATCGTGGGCGAAAAAGTCGGAATGACACAGATCTGGGACGACCAGAACCGGGCGATCCCGGTGACGGTGCTGCGCGTCGCGCCGGTCCGGGTCGTGCAGGTCAAGACCCCCGAGTCCGAGGGGTACTCCGCACTGCAGGTCACCTGGGGCCACCGCCGCCCCACCACCCTGACCCGGCCCGAGCAGGGTCACTACGACAGGGCGGGCGTCGATCCCGGTCGTCGGCTGGTCGAGCTGCGCATCGACGACGCCTCGGCCTATGAGGTCGGGCAGCAGCTGACGGCCGACCTGCTCCAGCCCGGCGAGCTGGTGGACGCCACCGCCGTGTCCAAGGGCAAGGGCTTCGCCGGTGGCATGAAGCGCCATAACTTCAAGGGCCAGGGCGCGAGCCACGGTAACCACAAGGCCCACCGCGTCCCGGGTTCCATCGGCGCCTGTGCCACGCCCGGCCGCGTGTTCAAGGGTACGAAGATGGCCGGCCGCATGGGTGGTCAGCAGGTCACCACCCTGAACCTCGAGATCGTCCAGGCGGACCCGGAGCGCGAGCTGGTCCTCGTCAAGGGAGCCGTCCCCGGCCCCCGCGGCGGGATGGTCGTGCTGCGTGACGCGGTGAAGGCTCCGGCCGCCAAGGGAGGCAGCAAGTGAGCGCCGACACCATCGACTTCGAGACGGCGAGCCCGTCCGAGATCCGCCGATTCCTGCGGCCCGCCCCCGCCCAGCGCTCGGTGGCCCGTCGCTCCATCGACGGCGCCGAGCTCGGCCAGGTCGAGCTCGACCCCGAGACCTTCGGCATCGAGCCCAACCAGGCCGTGCTGCACCAGGTCGTGACGGCCCAGCTGGCCGCCGCCCGGTCCGGCACCCAGTCCACCAAGACCCGGGCCGACGTCCGCGGCGGTGGCATCAAGCCCTTCAACCAGAAGGGCACCGGTCGGGCCCGTGCGGGTTCCAGCCGCTCACCCGTGTGGATCGGCGGCGGTGTCGCCCTCGGGCCCAAGCCCCGTTCCTACGTCCAGAAGACCCCCAAGAAGATGAAGGCCCTGGCCCTTCGCTCCGCCCTGTCGGACCGGGCGGCCATCGGCAAGGTCGCCCTGGTCGACCAGTGGTCGTTCGAGGCCCCCAGCACCAAGGCCGCCGTCGCGGCGCTGCGGGCGTTGGAGCTCGAGGGCAGGGTCCTCGTGGTCCTGAGCGAGGACGACTTCGTCGCCGACCGCTCGTTCGGCAACCTGCCCGAGGTCCAGACACTGCTGGTCAACGAGCTCAACGCCTACGACATCCTGGTCAACGACTGGGTCGTCTTCACCGACGAGACGCTGCCGGGCAGCCCGAAGGTCGTCTCGGCCTCGGAGATCGACGTCGTCGAGGACGAGGACGGCAACGTCGTCGAGATCGTGGAGACCGAGGTGGACGTGGTCACCGACGGCAAGGGGCACGTGACCGAGATCATCGAGACCGAGATCGACGAGATCATCGGCGAGGACGGCGAGGTCGAGGCCGTCGTCGAGACGCAGGTCGACGTGACGCTGGACGACGAGGGCGAGGTGACCTCGGTCACCGAGACCGTGGTCGTCGAGCTCGCCGACGAGGAGTCAGCCGACGAGGAGTCAGAAGGGAACAAGTCGTGAGGGATCCCCACAACGTCCTTCTCCGGCCCGTCGTGTCGGAGAAGTCGTACACCCTGATGGACAACAACGTCTATGTCTTCGTGGTCGACCCGTCGGCCACCAAGATCGACATCCGCCACGCCGTCGAGCAGGCGTTCGACGTGCGTGTGACCAACGTCAACACGCTCAACCGCAAGGGCAAGGCCAAGCGCAACCGCAAGGGTGGCGGCATGGGCCACCGCCCCGACACCAAGCGGGCCATCGTCACCCTCGCCGCGGGTGACTCGATCGACCTGTTCGAGAACTGAGAGACCGGGAACCCCCATGGCACTCCGCTCACGCAAGCCCACCAGCGCCGGCCGGCGCTTCCAGACCGTCTCGGACTTCGCCGAGCTCACGACGGACAAGCCCGAGAAGTCGCTGCTGGCCCCCAAGCCCCGCACCGGTGGGCGCAACAACCACGGCCGCAAGACCTCGCGCCACCGCGGTGGCGGGCACAAGCAGCAGTACCGCATCATCGACTTCAAGCGGGACAAGGACGGTATCCCGGCCAAGGTCGCCAGCATCGAGTACGACCCCAACCGCAACGCCCGCATCGCCCTGCTCCACTACCTCGACGGCGAGAAGCGCTACATCCTCGCCCCGGCCGGCATCGCCGTCGGCGACCGGCTCCAGTCGGGCCAGGGGGCCGAGATCCGGGTCGGCAACGCCCTGCCCATGCGCTTCATCCCGGTCGGTTCGACCATCCACAACGTCGAGCTGCGTGTCGGACAGGGCGGCAAGATGGCCCGCGGTGCGGGCATGTCGGTGCAGCTGGTGGCCAAGGAGGGCGTCTACGCCACCCTGCGCCTGCCCTCCACCGAGATGCGCCGGGTTCCCATCGACTGCCGGGCCACGCTCGGCACGGTCGGCAACTCGGAGGCCGAGCTCGTCAAGATCGGCAAGGCCGGACGTAACCGCTGGAAGGGCGTCCGTCCCCAGACCCGTGGCGTGGCCATGAACCCGGTGGACCACCCGCTCGGCGGTGGCGAGGGCAAGACCTCCGGTGGCCGGCACCCGGTGTCGCCTTGGGGTCAGCCCGAGGGCCGCACCCGAAGCCGCAACAAGGACTCCGACAAGATGATCGTCCGTCGTCGCCGCAAGCGCGGCGCGCGCCGGTAGGGAAGACAGAGGGAACGACACACATGCCCCGCAGCCTCAAGAAGGGTCCGTTCGTCGACGACCACCTCCTGAAGAAGGTGGACGTCCTCAACGCGGCCGGCGACAAGAAGGTCATCAAGACCTGGTCCCGGCGATCCACGATCATCCCCGACATGGTCGGGCACACCATCGCCGTCCACGACGGCCGCAAGCACATTCCGGTGTACGTGACCGAATCGATGGTCGGGCACAAGCTCGGCGAGTTCGCCCCCACGCGCACGTTCAAATTCCACGCCGGCCAAGAGCGGGCGGGGAGGCGCTGACGTGGCCGGTGTGAAGACCAACGAGCGCGAGGGCACCCGTGCGGTGCTGCGTCACAGCCGGATGTCGGCGTACAAGGTCCGTCAGGTGCTGAACCTGATCCGTGACCAGGATGTCGTCCTGGCTTCCGAGATCCTGGCCAACGGCGACCGCGAGGCCGCCACCGTGGTCGGCAAGGTCCTGGCCTCGGCCGTGGCCAACGCCGTCCACAACGACGGTCTCGACGCCGAGGAGCTGTACGTCTCGGCCTGCTACGCCGACGAGGGCAGCACGCTCAAGCGCTGGCGGCCCCGGGCCCGTGGCCGGGCCACGCGCATCCGCAAGCGCACGTCGCACATCACCATCATCGTGAGCCGGATGCCCGACGAGCGCATCGCCCGCCGCCGGGCCAAGCAGTCGGCCGCCGGTGCGCAGCGCTCGCGTCGCGTCGCCAGCTCACGCCGCCAGCAGTCCCAGGAGACGCCGTCGACGCCGTCGACCGCCACCGGCGACACCGGCGCCGAGGCGTGGCCCGAGGACGCGGTGCAGGCTGACGACGTGGTGACCGAGACGGAGGCCGGCCCCCTGGAGGAGTCGGACCTCGAGACGGAGACCGAGGCCGAGGGGTCCGGGACGGACGAGATCGCGGCCGAGGCCGACACGACAGACGGCGACACCGCCGCCGACGAGACAGACGGCGACACCGCCGAAGAGAAGGGCTGAGCAGATGGGCCAGAAGGTAAACCCCTACGGGTTCCGTCTCGGCGTCACGACCGACTGGAAGTCGCGCTGGTTCGAAGAGCGCAACTACCAGAACTGCGTGATCGAGGACTGGGAGATCCGTGACTATCTGATGTCGCAGCTCGAGTCGGCGGCCGTCAGCCGCATCGAGATCGAGCGCACCCGTGACCGCCTGCGGGTGGACATCCACACGGCGCGGCCGGGAATCGTCATCGGCCGCCGAGGCGCCGAGGCCGACCGGTTGAAGAAGAAGATCGAGGAGATCACCGGTCTCAACAACCGGATCCAGCTCAACATCCAGGAGATCAAGCAGCCCGAGCTCGACGCTGCGTTGATCGCCCAGGGCATCTGTGACCAGCTGGCTCGCCGGGTGGCGTTCCGACGTGCCATGAAGCGCTCCATCCAGACCGTGCAGAAGGCCGGCGCCCTCGGCGTCCGCGTCCAGTGCTCGGGTCGTCTGGGCGGATCCGAGATGTCGCGCAAGGAGTCGTACCGCGAGGGTCGGGTGCCGCTGCACACGCTCCGGGCCGACATCGACTACGGCTTCCGCGAGGCCAAGACCACCTACGGCCGCATCGGCGTGAAGGTCTGGATCTACAAGGGAGACATCCTCCCCTACAAGATCTCCTCCGAGGAGAAGATCACCCGTGAGGCCGCCATGGCCGTCGGGGAGACCTCCGGCCAGTCCGGCGAGGGGGCCCCGCGCCGCCTCATCACCGCCGGCGGTGGACGCCGCCTGGCCGGTCAGGGCGCACCGGGCAGTGTGGTCACCCTCGACGCCGAGGCCACCGAGACCGAGTTGCCCGAGGGCCTGGCCGACCACACGCCGGCCGACATCGCCGCCCCGCCGACCGTGCCCGATGAGCTCGAGCGCATCCTCACCGAGGACGAGGAGATCGAGCGCAAGACGCGCGAGCACCACGAGACCCCGCACTTCCGCAAGGAGGTGGACTGACATGTTGATGCCCCGCAAGGTCAAGCACCGCAAGCAGCAGCGAGGCCGGATGTCCGGCAAGGCCAAGGGTGGGAGCGATGTCACGTTCGGTGACTTCGGCATCCAGGCCCTCGAGCCGGCCTGGATGACCGCCCGGCAGATCGAGGCCGCCCGTATCGCCATGACCCGCCACGTGAAGCGTGGCGGCAAGGTGTGGATCCGGGTGTTCCCGGACCGGCCCGTGACCCAGAAGCCGGCCGAGACCCGCATGGGTTCCGGTAAGGGCAACCCCGAGCACTGGGTCGCCGTGGTCAAGCCCGGTCGCATCCTGTTCGAACTGGCCGGCGTGGAGCAGGACCTGGCCCGCGAAGCCATGGAGCGCGCCATCCAGAAGCTCCCGTTCAAGGCCCGGTTCGTGGTCCGTCCCGGGACCCATGGCACGCCGGAGGTGCAGGTCTGATGGCCACCCCCGCACAGATCGCCGACTACGACACCGAGGAGCTCGAGCGCCAGCTGGGGGAGACCCGGCGTGAGCTCTTCAACCTCCGGTTCCAGCTCGCCACCGGTCAGCTCGACAACTTCTCGCGCCTCAGCCACGTCCGCAAGGACGTGGCCCGCATGCTCACCGAGCTGCGCAACCGCGAGATCGCCGAGGCCGAGGGCCTGTCCTTCGACCAGCTGCCGGCCCACCGCGCCGCGGCCCGTCGCCGTGACGAGGACGAGGCCAAGGGTCGGGACAACACGACGGCGTCGGAGCGTCGGGCGGCGGCCCGGGCCGAGGCTGCCGAGGACCACGACCACGACCACGACCACGACCACGAAGAGGTGGACGAAGTCGACCACGATCATGACGAGGTGGAAGAGGTCGCCCACGACGACGACGCTGCCGACGACGCAGAGGAGAAGGACTGATGGCCGACGAGCAGCGTGCCGAGGGCACGACCGAGGAGCGGGTCAACGCCCGGAAGGTCCGCGAGGGCCTCGTGGTGTCCGACTCGATGGACTCCACCGTGGTGGTGGCCGTCATCGAGCGTGTCCGCCACCCCCGCTACGGCAAGACCGTGCAGCGGACCAAGAAGCTCTACGTCCACGACCAGGAGAACACCGCCAAGGTGGGCGACCGGGTGCGGGTCGTGGAGACCCGCCCGCTCTCGAAGCTGAAGCGCTGGCGTCTCGGCGAAGTGCTGGAGCGTGCACGATGATCCAGCAGGAATCCCGACTCCGTGTGGCCGACAACTCCGGGGCCAAAGAGGTGCTGTGCATCAAGGTGCTGGGCGGCTCGCGCCGTCGCTACGCCTCGATCGGCGACGTCTTCGTGGCCACGGTCAAGGACGCCATCCCGGGGGCCGCGGTCAAGAAGGGTGACGTCGTGAAGTGCGTCGTCGTCCGGACGAAGAAGGAGAAGCGCCGTCCCGACGGCAGCTACATCCGCTTCGACGAAAACGCCGCCGTCCTCATCAACGACCAGCAGCAGCCCCGGGGGACCCGCATCTTCGGTCCCGTCGGCCGGGAGCTGCGCGACAAGCGCTTCATGCGGATCATCTCGCTGGCGCCGGAGGTGCTCTAGATGCGTATCAAGAAGGGCGACAAGGTCCAGGTGCTCTCGGGCAAGGACCGCGGCAAGCAGGCCCACGTGGTCCGCGCCCTGCCGGCCGAGGGCCGGGTCATCGTCGAGGGTGTGCACGTGGCCAAGCGCCACGCCAAGCCCACGCGGGCGACCATGCAGGGCGGCGTGATCGACAAGTTCATGCCGATCGACGCCTCGTCGGTGGCGCTCGTGTGCAATTCGTGCGGCGCGCCGACCCGGATCGGCGTGCGCTTCGACGAGCAGGGGCGCAAACTGCGTGTCTGCCGCAAGTGCGGGGCGGATCTGTGATGGCCTCCACGTCGGCGCCCGAGCGGCCGCGCCTCAAGCAGCGCTACGACAGCCAGGTGCGGCCCCAGCTCCAGGAGACCCTGGGGCTGTCCAACATCATGGAGGTCCCGCGCCTCACCAAGATCGTGATCAACATGGGTGTCGGCCGCGCCACCCAGCAGAAGTCCCTGATCGAAGGGGCCCTACGGGACCTCGAGATCATCTCCGGCCAGAAGCCGGTGGTCACCCGGGCCAAGCAGTCCATCGCCTCGTTCAAGCTGCGCGAGGGCCAGGAGATCGGCGCCAAGGTGACCCTGCGGGGCGACCGGGCGTGGGAGTTCTTCGACCGCCTGGTGGCCATGGCCATCCCCCGCATCCGCGACTTCCGCGGCCTGTCGTCCCGGTCGTTCGACGGACACGGCAACTACACGTTCGGCGTCACCGAACAGCTGATCTTCCCCGAGATCGACTACGACCGCATCGACACGACCCGCGGCATGGACATCACCATCGTCACCACCGCTCGAACCGACGACGAGGGGCGGGCCCTGCTCGCCGCCTTCGGCTTCCCGTTCCGCAAGGAGAACCAGTAACCCCATGGCGAAGAAGGCTTTGATCGAGAAGCAGCAGCGCACCCCCAAGTTCAAGGTGCGCGGGTACACCCGGTGCCGCCGGTGCGGTCGCCCGAAGTCGGTGTACCGCAAGTTCGGCCTGTGCCGGATCTGCCTGCGGGTGATGGTCCACGCCGGGGAGATCCCCGGCGTGACGAAGGCCAGTTGGTGAGAGGAGGCGACGAACGATGACGATGACCGACCCGATCGCCGACATGCTCACCCGCATCCGGAACGCCAACACCGCACACTTCGACACCGTGTCGATGCCCGGCTCCAAGTTGAAGGAGTCCCTGGCGGCCATCCTCGTGGAGGAGGGCTACATCGGTGGGTTCCAGGTGAGTGACACCCCCGGCAAGCCCGGCAAGACCCTGCAGATCACCATGAAGTACGCACCCGACCGCGCCCGGACCATCTCCGGGATCAAGCGGGTGTCCAAGCCCGGCCTGCGCATCTACGCGCGGGCCGACAAGATCCCGCGCGTGCTCGGCGGGCTCGGCGTGGCCGTCGTGTCCACGTCCAAGGGCCTGATGACCGACCGCGAGGCGCGCAAGAAGCGCATGGGTGGCGAGGTGCTCTGCTATGTCTGGTAGCCACCTCAGGAACCGTGCCGCCCACCGGCCCGCCCGAATCGACGGAGGTACCCGCTGATGTCCCGTATCGGACGTGCACCCATCACCGTGCCCGCCGGCGTGACGGTCGCCGTCGACGACGAGCACCGCGTCACGGTCAAGGGACCCCAGGGTGAGCTCGCCCGCCAGGTGCCTGCGGCCATCACCATCCACCAGGACGGCGACGTCCTGGTGGTGGAGCGCCCCGACGACCAGCGTCAGAACCGTGCCCTGCACGGCCTGACCCGCTCGCTCGTGGCCAACATGGTCGTCGGCGTGACCGAGGGCTTCTCCAAGGAACTCGAGATCGTCGGCGTCGGCTACCGCGCCGTGCCCAAGGGCCCCGGTGCGCTGGAGCTCGCGCTCGGCTTCTCGCACGCCGTGAACGTCGACGCCCCCGACGGCGTGACGTTCGAGGTGCCGAGTGCCACCCGCATCATCATCAAGGGAATCGACAAGGAAAAGGTCGGCCAGGTCGCCGCGGACATCCGCAAGCTGCGCAAGCCCGAGCCCTACAAGGGCAAGGGCATCCGCTATGCGGGCGAACGCGTCGTCCGCAAGGCCGGGAAGGCAGCCAAGTAATGGCACGCACTGATCACAAGCTGGAGCTCCGTCGCCGTCGCCACAAGCGCGTCCGACGTCGGGTCGAGGGCACCGCCGAGCGTCCGCGCCTGGCCGTGTTCCGCTCCAACAAGCACATCTCCGCCCAGCTCATCGACGACCTGTCGGGCCGCACCCTGGCCTCGGCGTCGACGGTCGAGTCCGCGCTGCGCGGCGACAAGGGCGGCAACGTCGAGGCGGCCAAGGCGGTGGGCTCCCTCGTGGCGTCCCGCGCCAAGGACGCCGGAGTCACCACCGTGGTCTTCGACCGCGGCGGGTTCGCCTACCACGGGCGGGTGGCCGCCCTGGCCGACGCCGCCCGCGCCGAGGGACTGGAGTTCTGAGATGGCCGTGAACAACAACGAGCTGCAGTTCGAGGAGCGGACGATCCGGGTGAACCGGGTGTCCAAGGTGGTCAAGGGTGGCCGTCGGTTCTCCTTCGCCGCCCTCATGGTGGTCGGCGACGGGAACGGACGTGTCGGTCTCGGCTACGGCAAGGCCAAAGAGGCCGGCCTGGCCGTCCAGAAGGGCATCGAGGAAGCCCGCAAGAACATGTTCGACGTGCCGCTGGCCGGCTCGACCATCACGCACCCCATCGTGGGGGAGAGCGGTGCCGGCCGCGTCATGCTGAAGCCGGCCGCCCCCGGAACCGGCGTCATCGCCGGCGGTGCGGCCCGGGCCATCCTGGAGATGGCCGGCATCCGCGACATCCTGGCCAAGTCCCTCGGCTCCTCCAACGGCATCAACGTGGCCCACGCGACCATCGCCGGCCTGAAGGGCCTGAAGCGGCCGGACGAGATCGCCGCCCTCCGGGGCAAGCCGGTCGACGAGGTCGTGCCGGCCGCCATGCTCCGCGCCTACCGCGAACGGCGGCGTGAGAGCGACCTGTTCACGGAGGTGAGCTGACATGGCCTCTCCCACCGACACCCCCCTGTCGACGACGGGCTGGATCCGGGTCACCCAGATCCGCTCCACCATCGGCACCAAGCCGAAGCACCGCGGCACCCTGCGTGCCCTCGGACTCCGTGGCATCGGGCGCACCAACGTGCTGCCGGACCGCCCCGAGATCCGTGGGATGATCGCCCGTGTGCCGTTCCTGGTGGACGTCACGTCCGCCGGCGAAGACGAGAAAGGCTGACCATGAAGGTTCATGAGCTCCGCCCCCCGGCAGGGTCCAACCGCTCGCGCAAGCGGGTCGGTCGCGGTATCGCCGGCAAGGGTGGCAAGACCGCCGGCCGGGGCACCAAGGGCCAGGGCGCACGGGACACCATCCCCATGGGCTTCGAAGGTGGCCAGCTACCCCTCATGCAGCGCATCCCCAAGCTGCGCGGCTTCAAGAACCCGTTCCGGGTCGAGTACACCCCGGTCAACGTCGGCGCCCTGGGCGCCGTCGAGGGGGACACCGCGGACATCGCCGCCCTGGTGGCGGCCGGTCTCGCCCACAAGGGGGACCTGGTCAAGGTCCTGGGCGGAGGCGAGCTGACCCGCGCGCTGCGGGTCGAGGCCCACGGGTTCTCCAGGTCGGCCGAGGCGGCCATCACCGGTGCCGGCGGATCGGTCACGATCGTCCCGCTCCCGTTCGGTAACGACCGACCGCCCGCCAAGGGCAACGCCCTCACCAACCGCTAGCATCTTCCGAACGCGGCGTCGAGGAGTCCCATGCTTGCCAGCTTGGCCAACATCTTCCGCATCCCCGATCTTCGCAAGAAGGTCCTCTTCACGCTGACCGTCATCGCCCTGTACCAGTTCGGGGCGAACGTCCCCGTTCCCTTCATCAACTTCTCGAAGGTGGCGCAGCTACAGGCGGCGTCGAAGTCCTCTGGGGTGCTCGGGTTCCTCAACCTGTTCAGCGGTGGGGCCCTGACCCGCATGGCCGTCTTCGGGCTGGGCATCATGCCCTACATCACCTCGAGCATCATCATCCAGCTCCTGGCCACGGTGATCCCGAAGCTCGAGCAGTGGCGTGACCAGGGAGCGGTGGGCCAGAAGAAGCTGACCCAGACCACCCGCTACCTCACGGTGGCCCTGGCCCTGATGCAGGCGACCGGCCTGGTGTACCTGTTCCACAAGGGCGGTGGCGGTCTGTTCGGCAGCTCGCAGAACATCGACCTGATCCTCAACTACTCGATCTGGCGGGCCGGGTTCATCGTCCTGACCCTGACGGCCGGAACCGCCTTCGTGATGTGGCTGGCCGAGCTGATCACCCAGCGCGGCATCGGCCAGGGCATGTCGATCCTCATCTTCGCCAACGTGGTGGCGGGCATCCCCTCCGGGCTGAACACCGTCCTCCAGGAGGGTGGTCGCGTGAAGTTCGTGACCATCCTGCTCGTCTCGCTCGCCCTGCTGGTCCTCATCGTCTTCGTCGACCAGGGCCAGAGGCGGATCCCGGTCACCTTCGCCAAGCGGGTGGTCGGGCGCAAGATGTACGGCGGGTCCAACACCTACATCCCACTGAAGGTCAACCAGGCCGGGGTGATCCCGATCATCTTCGCCAGCTCGGTGCTCTACATCCCCGTGCTGCTGTCCAACATCATCCCGTCGGCCGCCTTCCGGTCGTGGGTCAACCACAACGTCACCCCGACGAGCGTCTTCTACATCCTCACGTACTTCCTCTTCATCCTGCTCTTCACGTTCTTCTACGTCTACGTGGCCTTCGACCCGCACCAGCAGGCGGACATCATCCGCAAGCAGGGCGGGTACATCCCGGGCATCCGTCCGGGCCAGCCCACCGAGCGGTACCTGGCCCACATCCTCAACCGGATCACCTGGCCCGGTGCCCTCTTCCTCGGCGGTGTGGCGGTGGTCCCGTCCCTGTTGATGGCCGCCTGGAACATCACCAGCTATCCCTTCTACGGAACGACGCTCCTGATCGCCGTGGGTGTGGCTCTCGAGACGATGAAGCAGATCGACAGCCAGCTCATGATGCGAAACTACGAGGGCTTCCTCAAGTAGGTGGCCACCGGCGCCAGGCTCGTCGTCCTCGGCAAACAGGGGGCGGGGAAGGGGACGCAGTGCCTGTCCCTCTCCCATCACTATGTCGTCACCCACGTCTCGACGGGTGACATGCTGCGCGAGGCCGTCAAGCAGGGCACCCCGCTCGGCCTGAAGGCCAAGGAGCTCATGGACCGTGGCGAGCTCCTGGGCGACGACCTGATCATGGAGATGGTGTCCACGCGGTTGGACGAGAGCGACACCAAGGACCGCGGCTTCATCCTCGACGGCTGTCCGCGCACCGTCGAGCAGGCCCGGATGCTCGCCGACTGGCTGGCCCCCGTCGACCTCGACCTGGTCATCGACATCGCCGTGCCGACCAGCCAGGTGCTGCGCCGCCTGGCGTCGCGGCGGGTGTGCGTCGACTGCGGGGCCAACTACTCGCTGGCGTCGCGCCCGCTGATCAACTGGACCTGCGACGTGTGCGGCGGCGAGGTGGTCCAGCGCCAGGACGACACCGAGGAGGCCATCTCCAGGCGTCTCGAGATCTACGAGGTCCAGACCGCACCGCTGATCGACTGGTACCGCGACCGGGGCCAGCTGGCCCAGGTGTCCGGCACGGGCTCACCCGAGTCGGTCACCAAGCGCATCGTGCGCGCCATCGAGGACCGTCGCAACCGCAAGGGTGGACGGTTCACGTGAACCGGCCTCTACGATGACGGAAGTGTCCGCCGCCGTCCCCACCCCCACCGAAGTGCTCCCGACCGGGACGCCCGCGCCGGTGCCGTCATGAGGCGCAACGCCGACGAGCTGGCCAAGATGCGCAAGGCCGGTCGGGTCGTGGCCGAGATCCACGAGGCGACGCGGGCGGTGCTGAAGCCCGGCGTCTCGACAGCCGACATCGACCGGGTGGCACGCGAGGTCCTCGACAAGCGCGGCGCGGGCTCCAACTTCCTCGGGTACCACGGCTTCCCGGCGGTCGTCTGCACCTCGCCCAACTCGATGATCGTCCACGGCATCCCGTCCCCCAGGGTGGTCCTCGTCGAAGGGGACATCATCAGCGTCGACTGCGGCGCCATCATCGAGGGCTACCACGGTGACGCCGCCTACACCGCCCCGATCGGCGAGGTCTCGGCCGAGGCCGCCCGTCTGATCGAGGTCACCGAAGCCAGCCTGTTCGCCGGCATCGACCAGTTGACGATCGGCAACCGGCTGCACGAGGTCGGTCGCGCCGTCCAGGCCGTGGCCGAGGGCGCCGGGTTCTCGGTGGTCCGGGAGTACGTGGGCCACGCCATCGGCACGGCCATGCACGAGGAGCCCCAGGTGCCCAACTACTGGCCGGGCACCCCGGGACCCACCCTGAAGGAGGGCATGGTCTTCGCCGTCGAGCCCATGGTGAACGCCGGCGGCACCGGCACCGTCCTGCTCGACGACGGGTGGAGTGTGGTCACCGCGGACGGAAGGCTCTCCGCCCATTTCGAGCACACCATCGCCGTCACCGACGACGGCCCGGAGGTCTTCACCGTCCTCTGAGCCCGTGACCTGCATGTTTGCTGGTGGTCTGGGTGAACAGGCAGGTCGTCAGGGTCGGACTGGCAATTTGGCGGTGAGGGGCTAGACTGGTCTTTCGGCTGGCCACGGGTGTGTGGTGGCGTGCCGACTCCCGCTCCAGGTGGTGGTGCTCCGGCGTGCCCCTGACTGCGGTTGCGTCCGGACGACGATTCCCGTGGTCCATGGCGCACGTCGTCCCCCGGGCCGATGAGTGACGAGAACGACAGAGTAGTAGGAGATTCACCTGCCCAAGCCCAAGGAAGATGCCATCGTGCTGGAGGGGACGGTCGTCGAGCCGCTCCCCAACGCCATGTTCCGCGTGGAGCTCGAGAACGGCCACAACGTACTGGCGCACAGCTCCGGCAAGATGCGGATGCACCGCATCCGCATCCTCCCCGGAGACAAGGTGCAAGTGGAGATCACTCCTTACGACCTGGCCCGAGGGCGGATCACCTACCGCTACAAGTAGGCCGGCTCGCCCCGCCCGGGCGGGCGTGGCACCACCGAGCAGTCACCCGGCGGGCCTGGCGGCCGGCCGGTACGAGACAAGGACGACAACGTGAAGGTTCGACCCAGCGTCAAGCCGATGTGTGAGAAGTGCAAAGTGATCCGCCGGCACCGTCGGGTCATCGTCATCTGCGACAACCCCCGCCACAAGCAGCGGCAGGGTTGACGCCGACCGGCGCCCAGTAGAGAGAAAGAAGAGCACGTGGCCCGTATCTCCGGCGTGGACATCCCCCGCGAAAAGCGGTTGGAGATCTCCCTGACCTACATCTTCGGCATCGGCCGGACGACCGCGCAGCAGATCTGCGCGGCCACCGAGACCAGTCCCGACACCCGCGTCCGGGACCTGACCGACGAAGAGGTCACCCGGCTCCGCAACTACATCGACGCCAACCTCCAGGTCGAGGGCGACCTGCGCCGGGACATCTCCCAGGACATCAAGCGCAAGATGGAGATCGGCTGCTACCAGGGGATCCGCCACCGCAAGGGCCTGCCGGTCCACGGTCAGCGCACCCACACGAACGCCCGTACCCGCAAGGGACCGAAGAAGACCGTCGCCGGCAAGAAGAAGGTGCGCAAGTAATGGCCAAGGCAACCAAGCCCGGGGCGGCCCGCCGACCCCGCAAGCGCGAGCGGAAGAACATCACCTTCGGCGTCGCCCACATCAAGAGCTCGTTCAACAACACGATCATCTCCATCGCCGACCCCGAGGGCAACGTCCTCGCCTGGGCCTCGGCCGGCAACGTCGGGTTCAAGGGCTCGAGGAAGTCGACCCCGTTCGCCGCCCAGCTGGCCGCCGAACAGTGCGCCAAGCGGGCCATGGAGCACGGTGTCAAGCGGGTCGACGTACTGGTCCGCGGGCCGGGCTCGGGCCGTGAGACCGCCATCCGCTCGCTCGCCGCCGCCGGCATCGAAGTCGCCGGCATCAAGGACGTCACCCCCATCCCGCACAACGGCTGCCGCCCCAAGAAGCGGCGGCGGGTGTAGGGACGGGTACGAAGGGAACCCAGGAAAACCAATGGCTCGATACACCGGACCCGTCTGCCGGCTCTGCCGCCGGGAGCGCACCAAGCTCTTCTTGAAGGGCGAACGCTGCTACTCCATGAAGTGCCCCGTCTCCGAGGCGGTCACCGATCGCCACAGCCGCGCCTATCCGCCCGGCGAGCACGGTCGCGACCGTATGCGGCAGGGGTCGGAGTACCTCGGCCAGCTCCGCGAGAAGCAGAAGGCCCGCCGCATCTACGGGCTGCTCGAGAAGCAGTTCCACAACCTCTACGTCGAGGCCAGCCGGGCCCCGGGCATCACCGGTGAGAACCTGCTGGTGATGCTCGAGCTCCGCCTCGACAACGTGGCCTTCCGCGCCGGGTGGGGCGCCAGCCGCTCCCAGGCCCGCCAGTTCGTGCGCCACGGCCACGTCCTGGTCAACGGCAAGCGGGTCACGATCCCCAGTTACCGGCTGCGCCAGGGTGACACGGTCGCCCTCAAGCAGGCGTCGCGCGAGCTCTTCCACGTGCGTCGTAACCTGGACACCCTCGACCGGCCGCTGCCCCCGTGGCTGGAGACCGTCGGCGACCGCTTCGAGGTCAAGGTGTTCTCGTTGCCGTTGCGCGAGCACATCGACGAGCCCGTACAGGAGCAGCTGATCGTGGAGCTCTACTCCAAGTAGCCGCTCCCGGCCCGGCCGACCGCACCACCCGACCCACGTAGACCCCGACCAACCCTGCGCACCACCTGCCGAGGAGCCATACACGCATGCTCATCATCCAGCGACCCACCGTCGAAGCAATCGGCGAAGAAGAGGACAACCGCCAGAAGTTCGCGGTCGGCCCGCTCGACCCCGGATTCGGCCACACGCTCGGCAACTCGCTGCGGCGCACGCTGCTGTCGTCGATCCCCGGCGCCGCCATCACCCAGGTCCGGTTCGACGAGGCCCTCCACGAGTTCACGACCCTGCCGGGCGTGAAGGAGGACGTCACCGACATCATCCTCAACCTGAAGGACCTGCTGTTCAGGGTCCACAGCGACGAGCCGGTGACGATCCGCCTCGACAAGCGGGGACCGGGTGCGGCCACGGCCGGTGACATCCAACTGACGGCGGACGTCGAGGTGCTCAGCCCCGACCAGCACATCGCCTCGCTCAACGCCAAGGGCCACCTCGCCGTCGATCTGACCGTCGAGCGCGGCCGCGGCTACCTGTCGGCCGACAAGAACAAGGGCACCGGCGCCATCGGGGTCATCCCGGTCGACGCCATCTTCTCGCCCGTCCGCCGGGTGGCCTTCACCGTCGAGCCCGTGCGGGTCGAGCAGTCCACCGACTTCGACCGCCTGGTCATCGAGATCGAGACCGACGGCTCCCTCACCCCCCGTGAGGCCCTCGCCTCGGCCGGCGACACCCTGCGGACCCTGGTCAGCCTGGTGGCCGACCTCGAGGACGAGCCCATGGGCCTCGAGCTCAGCGTGACGAGTTCCCAGTCGTCGTCCTCGCCCGACCTCGACCTGCGCATCGAGGACCTCGACCTCACCGAGCGTCCGCGCAACTGCCTCAAGCGGGCGCAGATCAACACCATCGGCGAGCTGGTCGACCGCACCCTCGACGATCTGCTCAACATCACCAACTTCGGGCAGAAGTCGCTCGACGAGGTGCTCCAGAAGCTCGACGAGCGGGGCCTGGCCCTGCGTGTCAAGGACTGAGGACCCCCCATGCTCGGAACCCCCAAGAAGGGCCGCCGTTTCGGCGGCAGCGCCGCTCACCAGAAGGCCATGATGGGCAACCTCGTGGCCTCGCTCATCGCCGCCGAGTACCTCGTCACCACCGAGGCCAAGGCCAAGGCCCTCCGCCCGGTGGCGGAGAAGGTCATCACGGCCGCCGCCAAGGGCGGCGTCGCCCGCCAGCGCAACGTGGTCGCCTTCATCCGTGACAAGGACATGGCCAACAAGCTGTTCTCCGAGATCGGTCCCCGCTATGCGGAGCGCCCGGGTGGGTACACCCGCATCCTCAAGCTGGGCAACCGTCAGGGCGACAACGCCCCGATGGCGCGCATCGAACTGGTGTGAGCGCGCCCCCCGTCCCCGGGGGGAGTGACACCGACGGTCCCGCCGACCATCGGGACGCGACCGTCCGGTGGCGCCTGCGCGTGGCCTACGACGGTTCCGGCTTCCACGGCTTCGCCGCGCAGGAGGGCCTGGAGACCGTCGCCGGTCGGCTGAGCGAGGCGCTGTCCCGGTCCGCCCGCTCGCCGGTCACGCTGACGTGCGCCGGACGCACGGACGCCGGGGTCCACGCGCTCGACCAAGTCGTCCACTTCGACCTCCCCACCGAGCGCTCGGCCGTCCTCGACCCGGCCGCCCTGGTCAAGTCGACCAACAGCCAGGTCGGCCCCTCCGTCGTCGTCCGTGAAGCGGGCATCGCCCCGGCGGGCTTCGACGCCCGCCATTCGGCCACGGCCCGCCGCTACCGCTACCTGGTGGTCAACGCCCCCGTGGGCGACCCGCTGCTGGCGGGGCTCACCTGGCACGTGGCCGAGCCCCTCGACCTCCGGTCCATGGCCGCCGCCGCCGACGCCCTCCTCGGCGAGCACGACTTCCGGGCTTTCTGCCGCCGCGTCCCGGGCACCACGCCGGCCGATCCCATCCCCCGTCGGGTCCTCGACGCCCGCTGGACCAGGCTGGACGGCCGACCGGACACCGCACGGAGCGCCGGGACCTCGGACGTCGGGCACGCCGAACGGGAGTCGACCACCGGGGCTGCGTTGGCTCCGGTCGTGGGCGACCTCCTGGCCTTCCAGATCGAGGCCAACGCCTTCTGCCACCAGATGGTCCGATCGCTGGTCGGGACACTGGTCGACGTGGGGCGGGGACGCAAGCGGCCCTCGGACATCCTGCACATCCTGCGGTCGGCCGACCGGGCGCAGGCCGGCCAGCCGGCACCACCCCAGGGGCTCACCCTGATGGCCGTGCGCTACTGAGGCACCCGAACGTCCGGCGGCCGCGGCTTGCCGACCAGGCCCCATCCGACCTAGTGTGGGAGGTCGCCGGGTCGGGCCCCGGCCGGTGGGGAGCGGCTCGTCCGCCCTTCCGCCGGCCACACGGTTCGCCCACTCCCGAGGCCCCGCACCCGCAGGTGCCCGGACACCCGACACCATCGAACAAGGAACTCCGTTGCGCACGTACTCACCGAAGCCCGATGACATCACCCGCGCCTGGCACATCGTCGATGCCGACGGCCTGGTGCTCGGGCGCCTCGCCACCGAGGTGGCCGCCATCCTTCGGGGCAAGCACAAGCCGACCTTCGCCCCCCATGTCGACACCGGTGACCACGTGATCGTCATCAACGCCGACAAGGTGGTGCTGACCTCGGGCAAGGCCGACGCCAAGATGGCCTACCGCCACTCGGGCTACCCGGGCGGGCTCACGGCCACCTCGTACGCCGACCTGCTCATCGAGCGGGCCGACGACGTCGTGCGCGACGCCATCCGCGGCATGCTCCCGAAGAACCGCCTCGGCCGCCAGATGGCCACCAAGCTCAAGGTCTACCGCGGCGTGGAGCATCCCCACGCCGCCCAGACCCCCGTCCCCCTCGAGATCCCCGGGGCCCGCCGCACGGCGTCCGCCCGCAGCGGCGCGTAGGCGTCCGCCGGACCTCTCCATCGCACGAAGGTAAGGAACCACCAGTGACTGCCCCCATCTGCCAGACCACCGGACGCCGCAAGCAGGCCGTGGCCCGGGTGCGCATCCGCCCCGGCCAGGGCGCCATCACCTGCAACGGCCACACGTTCGAGGAGTACTTCACCTCGGCCACCCACCGCATGATCGTGACCGAGCCGCTGCGCCTGACCGAGACCACCGAGTCGTGGGACATCGACGTCACCATCGACGGCGGGGGCGTGTCCGGCCAGGCCGGAGCGTTCCGCCTCGGCATCGCCCGGGCCCTGTGTGAACTCGACCCCGAGCTGCGTGGCGCCCTGAAGAAGGCGGGCTTCCTCACCCGTGACTCACGGGAGAAGGAGTCCAAGAAGTACGGCCTGAAGAAGGCCCGCAAGGCTCCCCAGTACTCGAAGCGGTAGCCCGGTGGCCCGAACCTGGTTCGGCACCGACGGAGTCAGGGGCAGCGCCAACAACGAGCTCACCCCCGAGCTCGTCCTGGCCCTCGGTCGCGCCGTGGCGCGTACCATCACCGCCACCACGTTCCTGATCGGTCGCGACACGCGCCGGTCCGGCCCCATGCTGCAGGCCGCCTTCGGGGCCGGTCTGGCCAGCGAGGGGGCCGACGTGGTCGACGTCGGCGTCCTGCCCACGCCGGCCCTGGCCTGGCTGTCCGGCAAGCGGGACCTGCCGGCCGTGGTGATCTCGGCCTCCCACAATCCCTTCGGCGACAACGGCATCAAGCTGTTCGGTGCCGGTGGGACCAAGCTCAGCGAAGAGACCGAGCAGGCCATCGAGGACGAGCTGCTCCGGGTCCTCGACGCGGCCACGAGAGGCCCCCGGCCCCTCGTGGGCCACGGGGTGGGGACCATGCGCGCCGAACCCGGTCTCGGGACCGACTACGTGGGCTATCTGGGCGGGGTGCTCGACGGTCGCCGGTTGGACGGGCTGCGGATCGTGGTGGACAGTGCCAACGGGAGCGCCTCGGCGCTCGCCGCCTCGGTGTTCGAGCAGCTGGGTGCCGAGGTGGTGGCCATCGGGAACGATCCCGACGGCACCAACATCAACGCCGGCTGCGGGTCGACCTCCGTCGAGCTGACGGGTCGGGCCGTGGTCGACCACGGTGCCCACCTGGGCCTGGCCCTCGACGGTGACGCCGACCGGCTGCTCGCCGTCGACGAGACCGGGACCCTGGTCGACGGGGACTCCCTCCTGGCCCTCTTCGCGCGCGACCTGGCCGAGCGGGGTCAGCTGGCCGGCAACACCGTCGTGGTGACGGTGATGACCAACCTCGGATTCCGTCGGGCGATGGAACTGCTGGGCATCCACGTGAAGGAGACCGACGTCGGGGACCGCAACGTACTGGCCGCCATCGACCTGGAGGGGCTCTCCCTCGGTGGTGAGCAGTCCGGCCACATCATCTTCCGCCGGTTGGCGACGACCGGTGACGGTCTGCTCACCGGCCTCGTCCTGGCTGATCTGCTGGTGCGGACCGGTTCGTCCCTCGTGGAGCTGCTGGACGGGTTCATCGAGTCCGTGCCGCAGACCCTGAGCAACGTGCGCGGGGTGGACACCTCGCTCTACGACCAGGTCGACGTCATCTCCATGGCCGTCGAGCAGGAGCGTTCCGCCATGGGCGACACCGGACGGGTCCTGGTCCGTCCGAGCGGCACCGAGCCGGTCGTCCGGGTGATGGTGGAGAGCACCGTGCCCGGGGTGGCCGAGGCCACCGCGGAGCGCCTGCACAACCTGATCGAGCACGAGCTGCTGGAAGCGGCCCGGCTCCGCGACGAGGCCCGGTCGGCGGCCGAGGCGGAGGCCGCCGAGGCGGAACGCGACCTGGCGGTCTGACCCGCACCCGGGTCCGGCGGGTAGCGTGGTCATCCATGTGCGGCATCATCGGCATCACCCGGCGACCAGGTCCGGCCGGCGGTGACGCCTCCGTGCTGGACGTCTTGGTCGAAGGCCTGGCGCGCCTGGAGTACCGGGGCTACGACTCGGCCGGGCTGGCCCTCGTCGGACCCACCGGATCCGACGGGATGTGGCGGGCCCGGGCGGCCAACGGGACGCGCTCCCTCGAGGACCTGGTCAAGCGGATCGAGGACGTCCCCGTGGCCCCGTCGGCCGGCATCGGCCACACCCGCTGGGCCACCCACGGGCGCCCCAGCGAGGAGAACGCCCATCCGCACGCCGACTGCACGGGTGATCTGGCCCTCGCGCACAACGGCATCATCGAGAACCACGTGGAGCTGTCCGACCGGCTCATCGCCGACGGCCACCGGCTGGTCTCCGAGACGGACACCGAGGTACTGGCCCACCTGATCGAGGCCCACCTGGCCGACCAGCCGGACGCGGGCCTGATCGGCGCCGTGCGGGCCGCCCTCAGCCTGGTGCGCGGTGCCTTCGCCCTCGCCGTGGTCCACGCCCAGGAACCCGACGTCATCGTGGCGGCCCGCCGGGTGTCACCGCTCATCATGGGGGTGAACGAGGGCGCGGCCTTCCTGGCCTCGGACATCCCCGCCATCCTCGGCCTGACCCGTGACTTCTTCATCCTCGAGGACGACCAGGTGGCCGAGCTGCGGCCCGGGTCGATCTCGGTGACCACCGTGGCCGGCGGGACCGTGGAGCCGGCTCCGCTCCACGTCGACTGGGACCTCGACGCCGCCCGCAAGGACGGCTTCGACGACTTCATGGCCAAGGAGATGCACGAGCAGCCGAAGGCGGTGGCCGACACCCTGCTCGACCGCCTGCTGCCGGACGGCACGCTGGTGCTCGACGAGGTGCACCTGACCAACGAGCAGTTCCGGGCCATCACCAAGGTCTTCGTGGTCGCCTGCGGCTCCAGCTACCACGCCGGCCTGATGGCCAAGTACGCCATCGAGCACTGGGCGCGCCTGCCCGTCGAGATCGACATCTCCTCGGAGTTCCGGTACCGGAACCCGGTGGTGGACGAGCACACCCTGGTCATCGGGGTGAGCCAGTCGGGCGAGACGGTGGACACGTTCCAGGCCATCCGGGAGGCCAAGGCCCTCGGGGCGAAGGTGTTGGTCATCTCCAATGTGGTCGACTCCTCCATGGCGCGCGATGCCGACGCCGTGCTCTACACCCGGGCGGGCCCCGAGATCGGGGTGGCCGCCACCAAGACCCATCTGGCCCAGATCACGGCACTCGAGATCCTGGCCCTCTACCTGGCCCAAGTCCGGGAGACCCTGTCGCCGGCCGAGGCCCGGGGACTGCTGGCCGCCATGGGGTCGCTGCCCGACAAGGTCGCCGAGGCCATGGAGCGGGCCGACGCCGTGCACGCGGTGGCCGAGCGGTACAAGGACTCGCCTTCGTTCATCTTCCTCGGCCGTCACGTCGGCTACCCGGTGGCCCTCGAGGGGGCGCTCAAGCTCAAGGAACTCTCCTACCTGCGGGCCGAGGGGTTCCCGGCGGGCGAGTTGAAGCACGGGCCCATCGCCCTGGTGGAGCCGGGCACCGTGGTGGTGGGCGTGGCCACCCGGACCCCGGTGTGGGAGAAGATGATTGCCAACATCGCCGAGGTCACCAGCCGCGGCGCCTCGGTGGTGCTCGTGGCCAACGACGGGGACGAGGAGACGGCGCGTCACGCCGACGACGTGCTGTGGGTCCCGCGTACCGAGCACCTCTTCGCGCCCATCATCGACGTGGTGCCGATGCAGATGTTCGCCCACTCGATGGCCCGCCTCCACGGTCTGGACGTGGACCGGCCGCGCAACCTGGCCAAGGTGGTCACCGTCGAGTGAGTGACGGGGCCGACGCCGACCGCATGGTCGAGGTGGCCGCCGAGGTGGTCGCCGGACCGGTCGCCGGACCGGTCGAGCATCTGGCCATAGCGATGGAGAGCATCGGCGGACCCGTGGTCGGGGTCGGTATCGACGCCGTGGACATCGGCCGCCTGCGGACCGTGCTGGCACGGCGGCGGCACCTGGCCGAGCGCCTGTTCACCCCGGGCGAGCGCGCCTACGCGGCTGCGGCCGTCGACCCGGCACCCCGGCTGGCCACCCGCTTCGCCACCAAGGAGGCGGTGATGAAGGCGCTCGGCGTCGGCCTCGGCGCCTTCGGGTTCCACGAGGTCGAGGTGGTGCGGGACGGCCTGGACGCTCCCCGGCTGGTACTCCACGGGGCGGCCGCCGAGGCCGCCCGCCGGGCCGGTGTCCGCCGTTGGCACCTGTCGCTGACCCACACCGATGCGCTGGCGCTGGCCGCGGTGGTGGCCGACTCGGGGACGTACGACGGGCCCTCGACCCGGGGTTCGCCCGAACGGTGACCCCCGGCGGTGGGTAGGTTCGGGGTGTGCAACCGGTCCTGACCATCGCCCAGATGCAGGCAGTCGACGCCCGCGCGCAGGCCACCACGCCACTCGACGAACTGGTGGCCCGGGCCGGCACCGCCGTGGCCGGTGCCGCGCTCGACCTCCTGGGCGGGGGCTACGGTCGCCGGGCCGTCCTCATCTGCGGCAAGGGCAGCAACGGCTCCGACGGGCGGATCGCCGCAGGCCTGCTGGCCGCCCGCGGCGTGGGGGTGACCATCGTGCCCCCGGGTGGCACCGAGGGCATCGGATTCTCGGGCCCCCCCGTCGATCTGGTGGTGGACGCCGCCTTCGGCACCGGCTTCCGGGGAACCTATGACGCACCGCCCGTGGCCGCCGGCATCCCGGTGCTGGCGGTCGACATCCCGTCGGGGGTGGACGGGGACACCGGACACGCCGCCGGCCGGGTGCTGGCCGCCGACGCCACCGTCACCTTCGTGTCGCTCAAGCCGGGCCTGGTCCAGGGTGACGGGGCCGCCCTGGCCGGGGACATCACGGTGGTCGACATCGGCCTTCCGGCCGACGGTGCCCGGATCGCCGTCGTCGACGACGGCGATGTCGCCGCCCTGGTGCCCTCGCGCGGTGCCGGTGGCAACAAGTGGGTGGCCGCCGTGCTGGTCATCGCCGGATCACCGGGCATGACCGGGGCCGCCGCCCTGTCGGCCCGGTCGGCCTACCGCACCGGGGCCGGCATGGTCCGCCTCGGCGTACCCGGCGGGGACCCGTCGGCCCTGGCGGTCGGCGAGGCGGTGGGGATCCCCCTGCCGGCCACCGGATGGTCGGCCCCCGCCCTGGAGGCAGCCGCACGCTGCCACGGTGTGGTCGTGGGCCCCGGACTCGGTCGCGCCCCGTCGCTGGCCGATGACGTACGGGCGTTCCTCGCCGCGTCACCGGTCCCGGTGGTGGTCGACGCCGACGGGTTGAACGCCCTCGGGCGACTGGACGGGCCGCTGGAGTCCCGGGCCCCGGTGGTGCTGACCCCCCACGACGGCGAGTACGCACGTCTGATGGGTACCGCCCCCGGGCCGGACCGCATCGCCGCGGCGCGCGAGCTGGCGACCGCCTCCGGGGCGGTGGCGCTGCTGAAGGGACCCACCACGGCGGTGGCCGATCCCTCCGGCCGGGTCCTGCTGGCCATGGCGGGGACGGCGTCGCTGGCCACGGCCGGTACCGGCGACGTGCTGTCCGGTGTCATCTGCGCCCTGATCGCCCGGGGTGTGCCCCCGCACGAGGCCGCCGCTCTCGGGGCCCACCTCCACGGTCGGGCCGGGACCCTCGGCCACCGCTCGGGCCTGGTGGCCGGCGACCTACCCGAGCTGGTGGCCCGGGTGCTCGACGTCTCGGCCGGGGTCTGAGCGCCGACCACCGAACGGGCCGACCGCGGCCACCGACCCGGGCCGCGCACCGGGGGGCGGGCGGTACGATGCCGCCGTGGCCACCGGATCCCGCCTCGCCGAGCTCGCTGTGCTGGCCTCGGACTGCACCCGGTGCCCGCTGTCCGCCACGCGGACCCAGGTCGTCTTCGGCACCGGTGATCCGGACGCCGACCTGATGTTCGTGGGTGAGGCCCCGGGTCGGGACGAGGACCTCCAGGGTGTCCCCTTCGTCGGCCGGTCGGGCCAGCTGCTCGACCGGCTCCTGGCCGAGGAGGTGGGCATCGCCCGCGACGCGGTCTACATCGCCAACGTCGTCAAGTGCCGTCCGCCCGAGAACCGCGACCCCGGACCCGACGAGATCGCCGCCTGCCGTCCCTACCTCGAGGAGCAGGTGGAGCTGGTGGCCCCGAAGGTCGTGGTCACGCTGGGCAACTTCGCCACCAAGCTCCTGCTCGGCACCGACCGGGGCATCACCAAGGTGCGGGGGAGCACGTATCCGATGGGTGCCACCCAGCTCGTCCCGACGTTCCATCCGGCCGCCGCGCTGCGCGGGGGAGGGGTGGTGCTGGCCCAGATGCGGGCCGACCTGGTGCGGGCCAAGGCCCTGATCGGCCTGGCCACGTGAGCGCCCCGGTGGTGCTCGCCTCGGACTCGCCGGAGGCCACCCGTGGGGTGGCCGCCGCCCTCGCCGGGCTGTGTGTCCCGGGCGACGTGCTGCTGCTGTCCGGCGACCTCGGGGCGGGCAAGACCACCTTCGCCCAGGGCTTCGGCCGGGCCGTCGGCATCGACGAACCCGTCACCAGTCCCACCTTCACGCTGGTGCGCCAGTACGAGGTGCCGGCCGGGGCGACGGGCGTGCGCACCCTGCTGCACGCCGACGTCTACCGGCTGGACCACCTGGACGAGATCGCCGACCTCGGTCTCGGCCAGCTGGTCGAGGACGGCGGCGTGGCCCTGGTCGAGTGGGGCGACGCCGCCGAGCCGGTGCTCGGCGCCGGCGCCCTGTCGCTGCTGCTGGTGGCCGACGGCTCCGACGACGAGCGACGGACCATCACGCTGACGTCCGCCGGAGGGTCGTGGACCGAGCGGTGGGACGCGCTGGAGTCGGCCGTGACCCGGTGGCGGGTGGCGCCGTGAGGCTCCTGGCCATCGAGACCGCCACCGGGCTGGTCGGTGCCGCGCTGCTGGTCGACGGCAGCGTGGCCGAGCGCTCCCACCTGGGCGGCCGGGCTCACGCGGAACTTCTGGCCCCCATGATCGCGGAGGTGAGCGCACTGGCCGGCTGTCCGCTCGGCGACCTCGACGTCCTGGCCGTCGACGGCGGCCCCGGGCTCTTCACCGGGCTGCGGGTGGGGGTGGCCACGGCCAAGGCCCTCGGCCAGTCCCTGGGCCTCGACGTGGTGGTCGTGACCAGCCTCGACGTACTCGCCGCCGGTGCACGCGCCGCGGCCGGTGCCCATCGGGCGGCCCGGGTGGTGGCCGTCGTGGACGCGCGGCGGGGCGAGGTGTTCGCCGCCGCCTACGATTTCACCGGCGTGGGGGACGACATGGACCCGGCTGACGTCGTCGACGACCGGTCCGAGACCCTGTCACCCGAGGAGCTCGTAGCGTGGTTGGACGGACTGGCGTCGGCGGGCCCGGTGCTGGTGGTCGGGGACGGTGCCGTGCGGTACCTCGAACTGCTGGCGCCCCGGCCGGGCCTCGACCTCGGTCTGGCCGACTCGGTGTCCGCACCGTCGCCGGCGGTGCTCGCCCGCCTGGCGGCCCGTCGGCTGGCCGCCGGGGGCACCGGACTCGTCGCGGCGGACGTCACCCCGGACTACCGCCGGCACGCCGACGCCAAGATCAACTGGGAGGAGCGCACCCCCCGGCGGACGGCGCGAGGACCGGAGACCGGTACGCCGTGACCGTCCCCGCCGGCGCACGGGGGCCGGAGCACCGGCTCCACGTGGTGGTGGCGCCCCTGCGCAGCCGCGACCTCAAGGCCGTCCTGGCCATCGAGGCCGAGGTCTTCGACGAGCCGTGGTCGAAGCGCCTGTTCGAGGAGGAGCTGGCCCAGCGCACCTCGCGCTCGTACCGGGCCGCCTGGGTCGGTGACGAGCTCGTCGGTTACGCCGGTCAGATGTCGGTCGACGACGAGGCCCACGTCAACAACGTGGCCGTGGCCCCGGCCTGGTCCGGGCGGCGACTCGGCACCGTGCTCCTGGCCGACCTGGTGCGGACCGCCCTGGCGCGCGGGTCGGCCCACCTGACCCTCGAGGTGGCGGTGGGCAACGTCCCGGCCCAGGCGCTCTACCGGCGGTTCGGCATGGCCCCGGTGGGCGTGCGGCCCAACTACTACGCCGAAGGGGGCGACGCCCTGATCATGTGGGTGCGGGACATCGACTCGGGGGACTACGCCGAGCGGTTGGCGGGCATCGAGGCGTCACTGGCCCCCCTGGTCGACGTCGAGCGACGGGCCTAGCCTCGGACACGTGCTCGCCCACGCGCCCGTCCGGGGCGCGGACCCCGAGGCCGGTGGCGCCTCCGACGACGGCGTCCTCGCCCCCCTCCCGCCTCGCTAGGGTCCAGGTCATGTCAGCCGCATCCGAAGGCGTCCCGTCGGACGGCCCGCGCTCCATCGTCCGGGTACTGGGCATCGAGACGTCGTGCGACGAGACGGCCGCAGCCGTCGTGGAGCACGGCACGACCATCGTGTCGTCCGTGGTCTCGAGCCAGATCGACCTCCACGCCCGCTACGGCGGTGTCGTCCCCGAACTCGCCGGCCGGGCCCACGTCGAACTGCTCACCCCGGTCCTCGCCGACGCCCTCGCCGAGGCCGGCTCCGACCACACGGGCCGGGGCATCGACGGCATCGCCGTGACCAACGGACCCGGCCTCATCGGCTCGCTGCTGGTCGGGGTGGCCGAGGCCAAGGCCCTGTCGATGGCCTGGGGCGTGCCGCTGGTCGGGGTCAACCACCTCGAGGCCCACCTGTTCGCCTCGCTGCTCGAGCAGCCCGACCTGGGTTGGCCGCTGGTCGTGCTGCTGGTGTCGGGTGGCCACACCATGCTGATCGAGGTCTCCGCCCCCGGCGAGTACCGGGTGATGGGCGGCACCATCGACGACGCCGCCGGCGAGGCCTTCGACAAGGTCGCCCGATTCATCGGCCTCGGCTACCCCGGGGGGCCGGCCATCGACAAGCTCGCCCCCGAGGGTGACGCCCGGGCCTACGCCTTCCCCCGATCGACGCCGGGCGACGGCTACGACTTCAGCTTCAGCGGACTGAAGACCTCGGTGGTCAACCGGGTCCGCAAGGAGCCCGACGCCTCGACCGCCGACGTGGCCGCCTCGTTCCAGGAGGCGGTGGTCGACGTGCTCGTGGCCCGGGCCCGGCAGGCCGCCGCCGACGTGGGCGCCCGGGCCATCTGCCTGGCCGGGGGGGTGGCGGCCAACTCGCTGTTGCGGTCCCGGGTGGAGGCCGCCTGCGCCGAGGACGGCATCGGGGCCTTCCTGCCCTCGCGGGCGCTTTGCACCGACAACGCCGCCATGGTGGCCGCCGCCGGTCACTGGCGGCTCACCCGGGGCGACCGCCACGGCCTCGACCTCGGGGCCGACCCGAACCTCCGCCTCGTCTCGACGGTCTGAGCCGGGCGGCGTCTCCCGGCCCCCTGGACGGGTGGGAGGTCCGGCGCGTGCTCCCACCGCGAGCTGGCACTCGCGGGGCGCGGTTGCCAAGTCGGGTCGGGCCGGGTATCGTTGGCACTCTCAACGTTCGACTGCTAACCGTGCCACAGGAGGCCCGCATCATGAGTCTGCACCCCCTCGACGACCGCATCGTCGTCCAGCCCGGCGAGTCCGAGGAGCTCACCGCTTCCGGCCTGGTCATCCCCGACACCGCCAAGGAGAAGCCCCAGCAGGGTGAGGTACTCGCGGTCGGCCCCGGCCGCCGCTCGGAGACCACCGGCGAGCTGATCCCGCTCGACATCGCGGTCGGCGACACCGTCGTCTACTCGAAGTACGGCGGCACCGAGATCAGCGCCGACGGCAAGGACCTGCTCATCCTCTCGAGCCGTGACATCCTGGCCAAGGTGACGAAGTAATGCCCAAGATCCTCAAGTTCGACGAGTCCGCCCGGCGCGGCCTCGAGGCCGGCGTCAACAAGCTGGCCGACGTCGTCAAGGTCACCCTCGGCCCGAAGGGCCGCAACGTCGTGATCGAGAAGAAGTTCGGTGCGCCCACCATCACCAACGACGGTGTGTCCATCGCCCGTGAGGTGGAGCTCGAGGACGTCTTCGAGAACATGGGCGCCCAGCTGGTGAAGGAGGTCGCCACCAAGACGAACGACGTCGCCGGTGACGGCACCACCACCGCCACCGTGCTGGCCCAGGCCCTGATCCGCCAGGGGCTGCGCAACGTGGCCGCCGGCGCCAACCCGCTCGGGCTCCGCAAGGGGATCGACAAGGGCGTGGCCGCCGCCGTGGCCTCGATCGAGAAGCAGTCCGACAAGATCGTCTCGAAGACGCAGATCGCCCAGGTAGCCTCCATTTCCGCCGCCGACACCGCCATCGGCGAGGTCCTGGCCGATGCCATCGACCGGGTCGGCAAGGACGGCACCGTGACCGTCGAGGAGTCCAACACGTTCGGCATCGAGCTCGAGTTCACCGAGGGCATGCAGTTCGACAAGGGCTATCTGTCGCCGTACTTCGTGACCGACGCCGAGCGTCAGGAGGCCGTCCTCGACGACCCGCTGATCATCTTCGTCAACGGCAAGATCAGCGCCGTCCACGACCTCGTGCCCGTGCTCGAGAAGGTCATGCAGACGGGCAAGCCGCTGCTGATCATCGCCGAGGACGTCGAGGGCGAGGCCCTGGCCACCCTGGTCGTGAACAAGATCCGTGGCACCTTCACCTCGGTGGCCGTCAAGGCCCCCGGCTTCGGTGAGCGCCGCAAGGCGATGCTGCAGGACATGGCCGTGCTGTCGGGCGCCCAGGTGATCTCCGAGGAGATCGGCCTCAAGCTCGAGTCCACCACCATCGACCTACTGGGCAGCGCCCGTCGGGTCATCGTGACCAAGGACAACACGACGATCGTCGAGGGCGCCGGTTCCGCGGAGGACGTGAAGGGCCGCATCGCCCAGATCAAGCGCGAGATCGACGAGACCGACTCCGACTGGGACCGCGAGAAGCTCCAGGAGCGCCTGGCCAAGCTGGCCGGCGGCGTGGCCGTCGTCAAGGTCGGGGCCGCCACCGAGGTGGAGCTCAAGGAGAAGAAGCACCGTATCGAGGATGCGCTGTCCGCCACCCGGGCCGCCGTCGAGGAGGGCATCGTGGCCGGTGGCGGTACCGCACTGGTCCGCTCGCGTGCCGCCGTCCAGGCGGTCATCGACTCCCTCGAGGGAGACGAGGCCACCGGCGCCACCATCGTGCTGAAGGCCCTGGCCGCTCCGTTGGAGGCCATCGCCAACAACGCCGGCCTCGAGGGCTCGGTCTACGTCAAGGAGGTGGAGGGCAAGAAGGGCCACGTCGGTCTCAACGCCGCCACCGGTGAGCTCGAGGACCTGGTCAAGGCCGGCGTCATCGACCCCGCCAAGGTGACCCGTTCCGCGCTGCAGAACGCCGCCTCCATCGCCGGACTGCTCCTCACCACCGAGGCGCTCGTGGCCGACAAGCCCGAGAAGGCCGACCCGGCCGCCGCCGCCGCCGCAGCCGCCGCCATGGGCGGGGGTATGGGCGGCATGGGCGGCATGGGCGGGATGATGTAGTCACGCCGTCGACCGGAGGTCTCGGTCGACACGCCGCTTCGGCGGCCCACCGCAGGTGATCGGAGGCCGGGCCCTGGGCCCGGCCTCCGGCGCGTCCGGGCACGCAGCAGGACCCCGTTCACGAGGTGCGGTGCCGGGTTCCGACCGGGTGGACGCGGTCCGGATTCAAGGGCGTCGGCCGCTCTGTCGATCACCTGGGGTATGGATCACCCCACCGGCGGATTCGATGCACCGCCCCCCCGTCTGGCGCCGAGTCCCGGCGGGGACGGCCGGCGATGGAGGCGGCGATGAGCGTGGTCCGGTCCCAGGTGGTCCTCACCGATGCCGTCCACGTGGCCCTGAGCTGCGTGACCAACGGGTCGGGCCAGACGGTCTGCACCGGCGGCTCCGCCGGGCTGTTCGCGGGCCTCGGCATCGTGGTGCTCGTGTACCTGGCGATCCTGGTCCTCGGCATCGTGGCGGCGGTCAAGGTGGTGACGAAGGCCGGCTACTCGGGCTGGTGGGTGCTGGTCAGCTTCGTCCCCCTCGTCGGTGCGGTGTTCGTGTTCATCTTCGCCTTCTCGACCTGGCCCGTCACCCGGGAGGTGCAGATGCTCCGGGCGCAGCTGGCCGACCAGCGATCGTACGGAGGTCGTCGCGGCGCGGCCGGCGGCACGGGTGCAGTGGCCTCCACTTACGGGATCCCCGGATCCAGCGAACCGGAGTCCGCCACACCGGGTGACGCGCCCAGCGGGCAGGCGCCGCTCCCCACCTTCGGGGCGTTCATCACCGCGGGGAGGGTGCCGGTGGTGACTCCCCCGGGTGCCCCCGCCGCTGCGTCCACATCGACCGCTCCACTCCCGCCGGCCGGCTGGTACCCGAACCCGGCCGATCCCGCCGGGCAGCTCCGGTACTGGGACGGGACCACCTGGACGGACCAGGTCCACGGGCCCTGACCTCGGGTCCCGGTCGGGCCGGCGGTGGTCACGCGTCGCCCAGCAACGCCGCACGTCGGCGGTGTGTCCGGGACATCGTGCCCGCAACCGGGGTGACTGGCGGAGCGATCGAGGGGGGTGCCCTCCGCGGAGGGACCGACGGGCACTCGCCCCAGGGTTGTCTGGAGGCCGTCACCCCGGTTGGCCCCGGTATCAGCCGGTCACCCAATCGACGGCTGCACTCCGGTCCGCCATCGCGAACGCCTTCGTCTCGCCAGGGGTCATCCAACCGAAGAGGTCGGTCATGTGGTGCATCCACCCGATGTCGGTCACCAACGCGATGCGCTTCCAGGCCCGCAGGTGTTCGATGCCCATCGTGAGGTCCTGCCAGAGGGCCCCTCCGGACATGCCACCGAAGTCGTCCATCACGATGAGGAACCGGACGTCGCCGGTGGCCGCCGCCCGCTCGAGGGCAGGGAGGACGACGTCCCGGTAGTCCGCCGCCTCGAGCTTGCCACCGGCTTCGAATCCGATGACTCCCGGAGGCAGGTCATCGAGCATCCTGATCATGGCGTATCACCGTCACTTCCGCTCCCTCAGACTCCCACACTTCGGGTCGAACGATGGGGGGAGTGGCTCTCCTCATCGTTCGACCCGCCACTGGGGGGAGGAGGCTCGGCACGGAGCCCCCCCCGTATGCCGGAGCCGATCCGAGTGAAGGAGAGTCCGATGGCCGAAATCCCAGCCGACGGCAGGGTCAAACGTGCCGTCGAGACGTTCGTCTACGGGTATCCGCTCGCCTGCGACCTGGATGAACCGGCCAAGTTGCCGGCAGGATCGTCGACGGTCCTCGCCGGCCGGGTGGTCCCCTGGAACCAGTTCGGCTACGGCCGTGCACTGCTCACCCCGGACACCGAGTTCGTCACCCCGAACAACGACACCCTCTACATGGTCGCCGCGGTGGACGTGGGACCCGGGCCGTTGGTGCGAGCGTCCCCGACCCCGACCCCGACCCCGAGTTCCGCGACGTGCTGGTCGAAGGGGAGAAGCTGGCCGAGGTTCCAACCTGGTCTGTTGCGGACCGGGCGCCGTCGACACGTCGGAGTGGAAGATCGCCGACCGGAAGACCGCCTATGCGACCAGAGCGGTGGCGGCTCGCATGGTTCCCTGGGGTAACCACGGCTACGAGGCGGACTACGAGATCCTCTGGCAGGACAGTGAGGGCGAGTTCCTCGACGGCTCCCACACCTACGAGCTCACCCTGTCGCCCCCTCCACCGGTCGGCGCGTTCTGGTCCCTGACCATGTACGACCACCTCCGGTACTACCTGGTCGCCAACCCCATCGACCGCTATTCGATCGGCGATCGTACCCCGGGCCTCCGCTGCGGGGAAGACGGCTCACTGACCATCTACCTGCAGCACGATGCCCCGGATCCGAGCCGGGTGTCGAACTGGTTGCCCGTTCCGGCGGGGCGGTTCCGGACGGTGCTGCGTGCCTATCAGCCGGGATCGGCGATCCTCGATCGGACCCACCGGCTTCCAGGGGCCACGCGGACAGGTTGACAGCCGCCCGGTTCGCGGCAGGTCGAAGTCGGTGACAGACGCGCTCCCGGGCGCGGGAGATCTGCGATACCAGCACGGCGATCGACCCGACCCCGCGGGCCGGGTCGAGATGCCCCGCTTCGGTGCACCAACCGATCCAAGACAGCCGACACCGGCCACCACTCCGCGACACGGCTACCCGGTGAGGGTGACCCAGACGGTCGCGGGTGGTAGCGCGAGCGACAAGCCATAGAGAACGGCGACGTACCGACCGGCGGGCAGGGGCGGTGGCCCCCCGTCGATGCATCGGGGGAATCTGTCGCCTCGGCCACCGGCTGGTGTCGGCCCGTTCGCACATCCGGAATAGGACGTGGTCACTTCGATCGGAAGCATCGTCGTTCCGAGCGGCAGCACGATCGCCGCCGCCCCGCAGACCGCGGCGAACCCCGGTGCGTCGGCGGCCGGAAGTGTCGCGTTCGTGAGTCCGACGGCGAGTCCGGGCGTGCACCCGTGAGCGTCACGCAGCTCGATGGTCGAGCCGCTGCTGTTGGTCACCACGAGATCGCCCGGAACGGTGGTGCCCGCCCGCACGACAGTCGCAGTGAGTCGGAGTCCGTCCGAGACTCCCTCGGATGCCTGGAGCAACCCGCCGCAGCTAGTCCCTGGTCCGACGGTGTGTGCGCAGTAGACGTTGCGGAGCTCGCCTTTCCCGTAGACGAGTGGTGCAGCCCCGTCGACGAGTGGTGCAGTGGTCGATGCCGCCGAGGTCACCGTCGGTCCTCCACACGCTCCCAGGCCGGCGGCCACCGTCGCCACCGTCACCAGGGAGATCAATCGAGCGGTCGTCGGTCCCAACGCCCGCCGCCTACTCCGTGTTCCGACCATGTGAATTCCGTTCAGGTGCACCGACGCGTCCCAGTATGACGCTCCCCCGGTGATCGGGACCGGACGTCGTCATCCGGATCGCGACGGGAGGTGTAGCGCCGATGCTGCCGCGGCGACACCCTTGCTCGTGCAGACGTCCGCGGGCTCGCCCCCTGTTCCGGCACAGATCGACGCACTCAGATAGTTCGCCGTTCCCACGATCGCCTGCGTCAGGGGATTCGTCGCATCGGACAGGGTGCCGCCAATGTCCGCCTGGGTGAGGCCCGTCAAGATCGAGGGCTGATAGGTCGACCCGGAGAACAGCACCTTGTTGTCCACGTCGACGTAGGGAAAGGCGATCCCTTCCGTGTTGCCGGGGACGAAGGCACTGCTCGCGTACTTGGCCAGGACGGACTGCTCCTCCTTGGTCGGATTCTGGAGGTGCGTGTAGCCACTGCAGCCCGTCGCCTGGGGATCCACGACGTTGGTGCAGGCCTCGATGGAGGCGAAGTTCACATAGTGGCTGCTGTACCCGGCCCTGCTGAACGTGAGGGTGCTGTAGTCGCCGTCATTGAGTCCGGATGCGGTGGTCTGGAGGCCGGACCAGGTGCCGAATCGTGCCAGGGCCACAGCGATACTCCATCGCTCGGCGGCGCAGAAGGGGCAGTACTCGGCGCCGTAGTAGAGGATCGAGGGACTCTCTCCTGTGAGCGTCAATGGAGGTTGACCGGAGATGACGATGGGCTGAGTGCCGACGAACGTCGAGGGAATGCCGGTTCCTACGGCGTCGAAGACCGACGGGGGCACGGAGGACAACTCGTGGACCAGTTGAGGGGAGGCGGGTCGCACCGCCTGGTGGGAGCTCTGCGTCGGACCGTTGCCACCGACGATCCTGACAAGGACCAGGGTGAGGATGACGATGGCGACGAGGCCGACAGCACCCCATGCGACGAGTGGGGATCGAGAAGCACGAGCGGGCTGGCGGGCGGGAAGGGGACGAGGAGAACGGGACATGTGAAGGACCTTTCGCAGGGGACGCGCCACGCAGGGGGCGTCGTCCGAGTCGATTCGAGCGCCGACACGTCAATGTGGGCGGAGAGTTGCCGGGCATGGGGCCCGGTGGCAACGTGCGAAGCGACTACGCGAAGATCGGAGGGCGGTAGTGGTGTGGCGGGAAGCCGTACGGGACGCGCCCGGAAGCGTTTCTGGTGCGCCTACGCCGAGCACCAGCGATGGCAATTCCCGCGACGGCGATCGCCCCGAGGGCGATCAGCGAGGTGACCGGTGCGGTTGCGCCCGGCGAGTGGCTCGGAGCGCACCGGGTCGACGTACACACACGAGCCGGCGCGGTGGGCACTGCGCGTGCCGCGGTCCGGGTCGTCGAGGCCGCGGCCGGAACCGCGGACGACAAGGAACCCGCCGCACAGAACAGCGCAGCCGACACCGCAACCAGGACCAGCCCACGTCGCAAATGGTTCACCGGAATCCACCCTAGCGATCGGGTCAAGCGCTCTGCAGGTCACCGTCACCGTCCGTTCGCGCCCCATGCCTCCCGTCGTGTCCTGTGCGGTCACATGGTCACATGGTCACATGGTCACATGGTCACCACGGGTCAGCCGTGCTGTTCGGGCACGTAGTGTCGCTCGCCGGTCCGGTCCATCCATACCCGCATCGTGCGCTCGGTACCGGGGTCCTTGAACAGCTCGTCGGTCGGCGTCCAGCCGGACTGCGCCTGGTCCGACTCACCGTGGCGTCGCAGGAACAGACTGATGACGATCGCCACCAGGACCGCGACCCCGACGAGCGACAGGACGATCACGCCGACCACCAGGGTCCGACCTCCCCGCTCACTGCCCGGCCCCGACCACCACGGCGGTGCCGTGGGCGACGATCTCGGTGAGGGACTGGCCGATCTCCGCTCGGGGCGGTGCGCCGTCGCCGGGCCATCGTATCCACGGGGTCGGAATCGATGTCGGATCGCTCGTCCCGGCCGGCCCTCCGCGGCGTCGACCTCGGGCTGGTGCCCCTAGTGTCGACCCCGATGTCGACCGAACAGCCCAGACACCGCAGCGGGCCCCAGGCCATTCCCCGTCCGCCGAGCAGCCGCCCGGGTGGGACCGCGCCGTGGGCGCACGTGTCGCCGGCCGTGCGGTCGACCGTGCCGCTGGCCGCCGTCGTCGATGCCGTGGCCAGACGGGACGCGACAGGGGATGCCGACCGCGCCGCCGACGAGGTGTCCGAGTTCTCGCGGTCCTACGCCGGAGCGTTTCCCGATGCCAACCCGGCCGCCGTGCTGGTGGCGCTCTTCGAGGAGGCGGGTGAGGCCCGGGTGCTGCTGACCGTCCGCTCCTCGCGGTTGCGGTCCCATCAGGGTGAAGTGGCTTTCCCCGGCGGTAAGCTCGACGGTGACGAGGGAGTCGACGACGGAGCGCGACGCGAGGCCAACGAGGAGGTGGGCCTCGACCCGTTGGCCGTCCGGGTGGTGGGACACCTGACCCCCATGCCCACCGTCGCCTCGAACACCCTGATGACCCCGGTGGTCGCCGTGCTGACGGAGCGTCCCGTGACCGTGCCGGCCCCCGACGAGGTGGCCCGGGTGTTCGACGTCGCCTTGGCCGACCTGGTGGCCGACGGGGTCTGGGCCGAGGAGCTGTGGGCCGTTCCGGGTCGCAACGGCCGGAACGGCCAACCGGGGGGGGAGTTCCCCGTCTGGTTCTTCAGCGTGGCCGGCGAGACCGTCTGGGGGGCCACGGCCCGTGTGCTGACCGAGCTCCTGTGCCTGGTCCTCGGGGTGCCGGCCCCCGTCTCGGGCGCAGGGGGCTGAACCGGGTCGGACCCCGCAATTCGGCCCGCTGATGGGGATACGGCCCTGCCGCGCAGGCGGTATCGTGGTGGCTACGTCGGTCGGCGGAGTGTCGGAGCTGCCGTCGCCTCGGAGGTACGTCCAACTGCAACCAGGGTCCGGAGGACAATTCAGTGGCTGAGCTAGAGATCGGCATCTTCAAGTCGGGCCGCAGGGCCTACGGATTCGACGACATCGCCATCGTCCCCAGCCGGCGGACACGCGATCCCGAGGACGTCGACATCTCCTGGCAGATCGACGCCTACCAGTTCGAACTGCCCCTGCTGGCCTCGGCCATGGACGGCGTCGTCAGCCCGGCCACCGCCATCGAGATCGGTCGCCTCGGCGGCCTCGGCGTCCTCAACCTCGAGGGCCTCTGGACGCGGTACGAGGACCCGTCGACGCTCTTCGACGAGATCCGCGAGCTGCCCGCCGAGAAGGCGACGTCGCGCATGCAGCAGATGTACGCCGAGCCGGTCCAGCTCGACCTGGTGACTCAGCGCATCAAGGAGATGAAGGCCGCCGGCATCACCACGGCCGCCTCTGTGACCCCCCAGAAGACCTCCAAGTTCGCCCCGGCGCTGCTGGCCGCCGAGCTCGACATCCTGGTCATCCAGGGCACCGTGGTGTCGGCCGAGCACGTCTCGAAGACGGTCGAGCCGCTCAACCTGAAGCGCTTCATCCGCGAATTCGAGGTGCCGGTGATCGTCGGGGGCTGCGCCTCCTACCAGGCGGCCCTCCACCTCATGCGTACCGGTGCCGTCGGCGTGCTCGTGGGCGTCGGTCCCGGCAATGCGTGCACCACCCGCGGCGTGCTCGGCATCGGTGTGCCCCAGGCCACCGCCATCGCCGACGTGGCCGGCGCCCGCATGCGCCACCTCGACGAGACCGGTGTCTACTGCCACGTCATCGCCGACGGGGGCATGTCCAAGGGCGGCGACATCGCCAAGGCCGTCGCCTGCGGCGCCGACGCCGTCATGCTCGGCTCGCCCCTCAGCTCAGCCGTCGAGGCCCCGGCCCGCGGGTACCACTGGGGTATGGCCACGTTCCATCCGACCCTCCCCCGTGGCGCCCGGGTCAAGACCACGACCCGCGGCACGCTCCAGGAGATCCTGTTGGGCCCCGCCCATGAGAACGACGGCCGCATGAACCTCTTCGGCGCCCTGCGCACGGCCATGGCCACCTGCGGCTACCAGACCGTCAAGGAGTTCCAGAAGGCCGAGGTCATGGTGGCCCCGGCCCTGCAGACCGAAGGCAAGGACCTGCAGCGCTCGCAGGGCGTCGGCATGGGCCATTGAGCCCGTCCGCGTCGGCTGACGACCCCCGCGGGGGGCCGGTACTGGTCGTCGACTTCGGCGCCCAGTACGCCCAGCTGATCGCCCGGCGGGTGCGCGAGGCCCACGTCTACTCCGAGATCGTCCCGCAGACGGCGTCGGCCGCCGACCTGGCCGCCCGGCGTCCCGCCGGTATCATCCTCTCGGGCGGACCCAAGTCGGTCAACGAGACCCCGGCCCCGTCCATCGACCCCGGTGTCTACGAACTCGGCATCCCGATCCTGGGCATCTGCTACGGGGCCCAGCTCCTGACCCAGCAGTTGGGCGGTGTGGTCGACCGCACCGGCCGCGGCGAGTACGGACGCACGCCGCTCACGATCACGGCCTCGTCCCCGCTGTTCTCCGACTGGCCGGAGTCGTGCGAGGTGTGGATGAGCCACGGTGACGCCATCACCGAGCCGCCACCCGGCTTCGTCGCCACCGCCTCCAGCCCGGACGCCCCGGTCGCCGCGCTCCACGATCCCGAGCGAGGCATCTTCGGGGTCCAGTTCCACCCCGAGGTGGTCCACACCGAGCACGGACGGGAGCTGCTCGAGCGCTTCCTCTACGACATCTGCCACTGCCCTCCGTCATGGACCCACACGTCCATCATCGAGAGCCAGGTGGCCGCCGTGCGGGCCCAGGTCGGGTCGTCGCCGGTGCTGTGCGCCCTGTCCGGCGGGGTGGACTCGGCCGTGGCCGCCGCGCTGGTGCACAAGGCCATCGGGGAGCAGCTGACCTGCGTCTACGTCGACACCGGACTGATGCGGGCCAACGAGTCCGAGCAGGTGGAGGAGACCTTCCGCCGCCAGTTCCACATCGACCTGGTCCACGTGAAGGCGGCGGACCGCTTCTTCGAGGCCCTCGCCGGGGTGACCGACCCCGAAGCCAAACGCAAGATCATCGGCGAGCTGTTCATCCGCATCTTCGAGGAGGTCGCCCGAGACCTCGTCGTGGAGAAGGGCCACCTCGACGAGGAGGTCGACGATGAGCCGGCCGGCTACCTGGTCCAGGGCACGCTCTACCCCGACGTGATCGAGTCCGGCTCCGGAACCGCCGCCACCATCAAGTCGCACCACAACGTCGGCGGTCTGCCCGACGACCTGGCCTTCGACCTCGTCGAGCCCCTGCGCCTGCTGTTCAAGGACGAGGTGCGGGCCGTGGGCGAGGAGCTGGGTCTGCCCCACGAGATCGTATGGCGCCAGCCGTTCCCGGGTCCGGGCCTGGCCGTGCGCATCGTCGGCGAGGTCACGCCCGAGCGGGCGTCGATCCTGCGGGCGGCCGATGCCATCGTGGTGGAGGAGGTCCGCAAGGCCGGCCTCTACCGGGACCTCTGGCAGAGCTTCGCCGTCCTGCCCGCTGTGCGCACCGTGGGGGTGATGGGCGACGGCCGCACCTACGCCTACCCGGTGGTGATCCGGGCCGTCACCTCGGACGACGCCATGACGGCGGACTGGGCCCGGCTGCCCTACGACCTCCTCGAGCGCCTCAGTTCGCGCATCATCAACGAGGTGGAGGGTGTCAACCGGGTGGCCCTGGACATCACGTCCAAGCCACCCGGCACCATCGAGTGGGAATGACCGCAGGGGGCGGGGGCCCGAGCGATCTCCCCGGCGGCGAGCAGCTCTCCTTCGGCGGTACGCCCCGCTTCGCGGCCTTGGGCCCCGACGAGCTTCTGGAGGGGCTGACCCCCTCCCAGGCGGCCTCGGTCACCCACCGCGGCGGCCCCCTGCTGATCGTGGCCGGTGCCGGCTCGGGCAAGACGCGCGTGCTGACCCGGCGCATCGCCCACCTCATCGCCACCGGCGACGCCGCCCCTTGGCAGATCCTCGCCATCACGTTCACCAACAAGGCGGCCGGCGAGATGCGTTCGCGTGTGGCCGACCTCGTCGGTCCCCGGGCCGGCCGGATGTGGGTGTCGACCTTCCACTCGGCGTGCGTGCGCATCCTGCGCGCCCACGGCGACCGCCTCGGCTACAAGGGCTCGTTCACCATCTACGACGATGCCGACTCCCGCCGACTGGTGGAGATCATCGCCCGTGAGCTCGACATCGACACCAAGAAGATGTCGCCCCGCTCGATGCTCGGTCAGATCAGCCAGGCCAAGTCACGCCGTCAGGGTCCCGCCGAATTCCGGGCGGCGGCCATCTCCATCTTCGACCGTCGCATCGCGGACGTCTTCGACCTCTACCAGCAGCGCATGCTGGCGGCCAACGCCATGGACTTCGACGACCTGCTGCTGAACGCCGTGCGGCTGTTCGACGAGCACACCGACGTCCTCGAGCACTACCGGCAGCGCTTCACCCACGTGCTCATCGACGAGTACCAGGACACCAACGCCGTCCAGAACGCCCTCGCCGTCCAGCTGGCCGGCGGGCACCGGAACATCGTGGTGGTGGGGGACAGCGACCAGTCGGTCTACCGCTTCCGGGGCGCCGACATCTCGAACATCCTGGACTTCGAGCGGGCCTTTCCGGACGCCACGGCGATCACCCTGGATCAGAACTTCCGCTCCACCCAGACGATCCTCGACGCCGCCAACGCCGTCATCACCAACAACGTGTCCCGCAAGCCAAAGTCACTGTGGACCGACCAGGGGTCCGGCGACCAGATCGTGCGCTACCGGGCCGAGGACGAGCACGACGAGGCCGAGTGGGTGGCCCACGAGATCGTCCGCCTGCGCGGCGACCGGGGTCTGCGGTGGGGTGACGTGGCCATCTTCTACCGGACCAACGCCCAGAGCCGTGCTCTCGAGGAGGCCATGGTCCGGGGCGAGGTGCCCTACAAGGTCGTCGGCGGCACCAAGTTCTACGACCGCAAGGAGGTCAAGGACGTCCTGGCCTACCTGCGGGTACTGGTCAATCCGGACGACGAGGTCAGCTGGCGGCGGATCGTCAACGTGCCCAAGCGCGGCGTGGGGGACACCTCGGTGGCCAAGCTGTCGGGCTTCGCCGGCCAGCGGGGGATCTCCTTCGGCGACGCCGTGGCCGAGGCCGGCGAGGCGGGCATCGGAGGGAAGGCGGGCAAGGCCCTGGAGGACCTGGCCGACCTGCTGACCGACCTGCGGTCGCAGATGGCCGTACCGGTCCTGGTGGACGGCGACGGTGACGCCCTGGCCCCGGGAGGATTCGGTGACGATGCCGACCCGGCCGACCCGGCCGACCCGGCCGATGCCCCGGACCGCACCCCGCGGCTCGGTCCGGGTGAGCTGGTGACGGCCGTCGTCGAGCGCACCGGCTACCGTTCCGAGCTGCTGTCCGAGGGCACCATCGAGGCACTGGGGCGGGTCGAGAACGTCGACGAGCTCGTCGGCGTGGCCGACGAGTACCGGACCCTGGCCGAGTTCCTCGAGGCGGCCGCCCTGGTGGCCGACTCCGACCAGTTGGACGGTGACGGCACCAGGGTGTCGCTGATGACCATGCACATCGCCAAGGGCCTCGAGTTCCCCGCGGTCTTCCTCGTGGGCATGGAGGACGGCATCTTCCCCCACATGCGCTCACTGGGTGATCCGGTGGAGCTAGAGGAGGAGCGCCGCCTCTGCTACGTGGGCATCACCCGGGCGGAGCGCCACCTCTACGTGTCCCATGCGTGGAGCCGGATGCTGTGGGGTAACACCAGCTCCAACATCCCGAGCCGGTTCCTCAACGAGATCCCGTCGGAGTTGGTGACCGACGTCGCCGTGGAGCGCGGCTGGGGATCGTCGGCCTCCCGTGGGGTGGGCGACTTCGGCCGTCGGGCGGGCCGTGACGAGCCGCGGGGCACGCCCGGGCGGTCCGTCTTCGGCAGCGGCATCTCGCCCTCCGACGGGGCCTTCGATGCCAACGGCCGGCGTCGTCGGGCGCCCGCCTCCACCGGGGCCGAACTGCTCGATCTCGCCGTGGGCGAGGTGGTGGTCCACGGACAGTGGGGCGAGGGGCGCGTGGTCGGTGTCGGCGGTGAGGGCGACGATGCCGAGGCCGAGGTGATCTTCACCTCGGTCGGACGCAAGAAGCTGCTGTTGCGGATGGCTCCGATCAAGCGGGCCTGAGACCGCCGACCGTCATCCTTCTGTCAGGTCGTCCCCCTACCCTGTGGCGATGCTGTCCTCCGCACGCGCCACACAGACTGCGATGACCTGGGAGTTCACCGGTCCTGACGGAGCGCCACCTGTCGAGCGGTCAGGCGTGGGAAACTGAGCGGGCGCGACGCTCCCGTCGGAGGACTCGATCTGACGACGCCAGGAGAACGCACCCGTTACGACGTGGAACGAGGATCCTCAGACACCGTGGCCGGCAACATCATCTTCGATCAGGACAACCCGCAGGTGGGGGACGGCGCCGCGCTGCCCCCGGAACCGTCTGCCGGCCTTCCCTCGGTCGACTCGACGCCCAGTCGGAGTGAGCCGACCGGAATCCCCCGTCACGGCCACGCCCACACCATGGCCCGGCCTACGCGCCGCGAGCGTCGCGCCCTCAAGAAGCAGCGCCGGAGTGAGCGGGCCACCGTGGTCGGACGCCACCCGAAGGCGACCGTCTTCCTCGTGCTCCTGGTCCTCCTGACCCCTGTGTGGTTGTCGATGGGCAGTGCCGCCACCGACCCGTCCCTCGGGCCGACCGTGGGCAGCCGTCTGGCCGAATGGGTCCGCGGGCACGGCGGTGGCGGCATCGTGACCTGGGCCGAGAACACCTGGTACACCTGGAACGCTCCACCCAAGGGGGGCAAGCCCAAGGCCGGAGCCATCCCGAAGCCGGTGGCCACAGCCACGACCGTGCCGCTACCGGCCGGCCCGGCCCACCTGCCGCCTCCCACGGCCATCGTGCCCTTCGTGTCGACCCCCACCCCCGGTGAGGGCCAGTGGCACGCCATCGGTCGCACCGTCGACGGTGTGCCGGCGATGTACGCCGCCTACCTGCGACCCAACGCCGTCAACACCAGCCTGGTGACCGGTGTGGCCTGGATGGACACCAAGCTGCTGAGCACCAAGCTCTACGCCGGCACGGCGATCCCCGGCACCGGTACCTTCCCCGACATGGCTCCCATCACCGGAGCGGCCCTCACCACGCTCGACGCCGCCTTCAACTCGGGCTTCCGCATGCAGGACGCCCAGGGGGGCTTCTACCTGGACGGCCAGACGGCGGTCCCGCTGAAGGCGGGTGCCGCCTCCCTGGTCATCGACTCGTCGGGCAACGTCAACATCGGGTCCTGGGGCACCGACGTGGGGATGACCCCGACCACCGTGGCCGTCCGCCAGAACCTCGACCTCATCGTGGACAACGGAGCGCCGGTGCCCGGCCTCAACGCCAACGACAACATCCGCTGGGGGGCCACGCTGGGCGGTCAGATCCAGGTGTGGCGCTCGGGCCTCGGCATCACCGCCGACGGTGCCCTCGTCTACGTGGGCGGCACCGGACTGTCGATCGTCGACCTGGCCAACCTCCTGACCCGGGCGGGGGCGGTGCGGGCCATGGAGATGGACATCAACACGTCCTGGGTCAACTTCACCTCGTGGAGCCTCGGACCGGGGGTGCCGGCCACCGCCGCGAGCGGCGTCCTTCTGACCTCCGACCAGCAGACGTACCCGTCGCGCTACTTCTACCCGCTGTCCCGTGACTTCATCACCGTCTCGGTCCGGCCGTTCGTCCCCTCCGTCGCCAAGGCCACTACGTCCAAGTAGGTCCGTCCTCGGGGAACCGGTGGGTCCGTCCTCGGGGGATAGTGGGACCGTCCCGGGGCGGGTAGGTTCGTCCCCGGGTCCCGTTCGGTGACGTCGGAGGAGGTGGCCATGGCCCGCAGACTGACGAAGCGGCGGTACGAGGCCGAGTTGCTCCGCCTCCAGGCCGAGCTCACCTCCATGACCGAGTGGATCAAGCAGTCCGGGGCCCGGGTGGTCGTGGTCTTCGAGGGTCGGGACGCCGCCGGCAAGGGCGGGGTCATCAAGCGGATCACCGAGTACCTGCCGCCCCGGGTGGTCCGCACCGTGGCGCTGCCGGCGCCGACCGAGCGCGAGCGGTCCCAGTGGTACTTCCAGCGGTACGTGGCCGAACTGCCGGCGGGCGGTGAGATGTCCCTGTTCGACCGGAGCTGGTACAACCGGGCGGGCGTCGAACGGGTGATGGGGTTCTGCACCTCCGAGGAGTACGAGCGCTTCCTCCGCCAGTGCCCGGTGTTCGAGCACCAGCTGCTGGAGGACGGGATCATCCTGATCAAGTACTGGTTCTCGGTCAGCGACGCCGAGCAGGAACGGCGGTTCCAGAGCCGGATCGACGACCCCCTCCGCCGCTGGAAGCTGAGCGACATCGATCTGGAGGCCCGTCAGCGCTGGTCCGAGTACTCCCGGGCCAGGGACGCCATGTTCCTCCACACCGACACCCCGGAGTCACCCTGGTTCGTGGTCGACGCCGAGGACAAGCGGTCGGCCCGCCTCAACTGCATCGCCCACCTCTTGAGCCGCGTGCCCTACCACCCGGTCGACGAGACCCGTCTCGAGCTCCCGAAGCGCCACCGCGACGACGACTACCGCCGCCCGCCGCGGGACCTGTACACCTACGTGCCCGACTACGCCTCGACCCTCGTCGACTGAGCGGGAACGCGGTGCCTCAGCCCGGCATGCGGCGCCAGACCGCCCGGGGCAGTTGGCGCATCACGGCGAACACCCAGCGCAGGATCGGCGGCGCGTAGACCACCTCGGCCCCCGACTCGATGCCCTCGACCACGGCCTCGGCCACGGCATCGGGGGTGGTGGAGAAGGGTGCGGGGTCCAGGCCCTCGGTCATGCGGCCCACCACGAATCCGGGCCGCACGATGGTGACGCCCACGCCGGTGCCGACCAGGGAGTCGCCGAGGCCCTGGGCGAAGGCGTCCAGCCCGGACTTGGTCGAGCCGTAGATGAAGTTGGCCTTGCGGGCCCGCTCGCCGGCGACCGACGAGATGACCACCAGGCGACCGTGGCCCTGGGCCCGCATGCGGCCGGCGGCGGCCAGGAGGGCGGCGGCCAGACCGGTGAAGTTGGTGGTGATGAGGTCGGCCGCAGCACGCGGGTCGGTCTCCAGCTCGCGCTGGTCACCGAGGGCGCCGGCGGCGGCCAGCACCAGGTCGATGTCCCCGAACTTGTCGAACACGGCCTCGACGGCCGCCGGGCCGCCCGTCAGGTCCGTGGTGTCGAACTCCACCGTCTCGACGGTGTCCGCCCCGGCGGTCCGGGCGGCGTCCGCCGCCGACTCGAGGCGCCCGCTCGGCCGGCCGGCCAGGACGACCGTCCGGCAGCGTCCGGGTACGAGGCCGGCCACGACGGCCTGGGCGATCTCGGAGGCTCCTCCGAGCACGAGCACTGACTGGGGGCGCCCGGTGGCGTCGATCATGGTGGTTCCTTCGTTCGTGGTCGGGTGGGGGCGGTCGGGTCAGGCGTGGGGGGGTGGTCCGGCGTCGGAACACAGGCCGAGCCGGCGTCCGAGGTCGGAACGCAGGACGCCGTCCGGATCCACCTTGTGCTTGATCTCGAGGAACCGGTCGATGTCGGGGTACATGGCCCGGAACGTCTGGGGGGCGAGCCGAGAGTCCTTGGCCAGGTAGATCCGTCCACCGGCGGCCAGTACCTGCTCGTCGAGGTCGTCGAGCAGGCGGTCGAGCACCTCGCTGCCCACCGGCAGGTCGAGGGCGAGGGTCCATCCGGGCATCGGGAACGACAGCGGTCCGGGATCGCCGGGGCCGAACCGCTTCAGTACGGCCAGGAACGAGGCCAGGCGGACCTCGGTCAGGCGCTCGATGACGCGGCGCACGGTCTCGCCCTCGGCGTCGGGCACGACGAACTGGTACTGGAGGAAGCCCCGGCCCCCGTAGAGGCGGTTCCAGTCGCCCACGCCGTCCAGGGGGTGGAAGAAGCCCGTCATGTGGTGGGGCTTGCCGAGCTGCGGTCGCCGGGGTGCCTTGCGGAACCAGAACTCGTTGAAGGCTCCGACGGTCAGCGGGTTGAGGAGACCGCTCGGCGGGGTGAGCGGAACCCGGGCCAGTTGGCGGGGCACGAACGCCCGGGCCCGGTCGGGGTCGTCGGCCAGACGGGGTGGTAGGTCGGCCAGACGGGCGTGGTCCCCACGGGTCAGCACCGAGCGACCGAGGCGGCTCCCGGTCGACTGGCAGTCGATCCAGGCGACCGAGTAGCGGTAGCCGTCGTCGCCGGTCAGCATCTTGTCCATGACGTCGTCGAGGTCGACGGCCCGCTCGGTGTCGACCAGCATGTAGCTGGTCTCCACCGGGATCATCTGCAGGGTGGCGGAGGTCACCACCCCGGTCAGACCCATGCCGCCGGCGGTGGCCCAGTACAGGTCCGGGTCCGAGTCGGGCGTGACGACGTGGGTCCCGGTCGGGGTCACCAGGGTCATCGAGCGCACGTGCGAGCAGAAGCTGCCGTCGACGTGGTGGTTCTTCCCGTGGATGTCGGCGGCGATGGCTCCGCCCACCGTCACGAGCCGGGTGCCCGGGGTGACGGGCACGAACCACCCGAGGGGCACGAACCGCTCCATCAGGCTCTGCAGGCTGACTCCGGCCCCCACGGTGACCACACCGGTCGCCAGGTCGACCGCGTGGACGGCGTCGAGCCAGGTGGCGTCGAGGACGATCCCACCGGCGTTCTGGGCGGCGTCGCCGTAGCTGCGTCCGAGTCCACGGGCCACGAGACCTCGTCCGCGCCCCCCGACGCCCCCCTCCGAGACCGCCTCGGCCATGGCCTCGTCCACGAACTCGGCGTGGACGGCGTGGACCACGTCGGCCGAGGTCGCCGCGGTGCGTCCCCAGCCCGTCAGCAGGGTCCGGCGGGAGCGGGGTCCGCTCATGTGGCGTAGGCCCCGATGGCGAACAGCGCCACCCAGCAGGCCCCGTAGATCTGCAGCCGGTGGTCGTGGATGGCCAGCTCCTCGGGGGCGGCGCCCGCACCGGAGTCGAGCAGGCGCAGCACGTGGAGGAGCCCGATGACGAACGGGATGATGGTGAGCTGGAACCAGACCGGGTCACGTCCGGGGTGGACCTGGCTGGCCCGTTCGAACGCCCACAGGCAGTAGGCGCTGACCGTCACCGCCGCGGACAGGGTGCGCACGCTGCGCAGGAACGACGGGGTGTAGAGCCCGAGGGTCTGGCGGATGGAGGCGTCGTCGGCGTTGCCCTCGGCCAGGAGCTGCTTCTCCCCGGACCGCTTGCCGGTGACGATGAGGAGGGAGCCGAAGGACACGACGATGAGGAACCAGTTCGACAGGGGAACCGAGGTGGCGACGCCTCCGGCGACGGCGCGGAGGATGAATCCGGCGCTGACGCAGGCCAGGTCGAGGATCGGCTCGTTCTTGAGCCCCGACGAGTAGGCGAGCTGCACGGCCACGTAGGCCCCCATGACCACGCTGAGGTGCCAACCGGCCAGCAGGGCGCCGAGTCCGACCGAGGCGGCCATCATGGCCACGCCGAGCACCAGGGCCAGGGGGACCGGGACCACACCGGCAGCCACCGGCCGGTTCCGCTTGGTCGGGTGGAGGCGGTCGGCCTCGGCGTCCCGGGCGTCGTTCAGGTAGTAGGTCCCGCTGGCGGCCAGGCAGAAGATGCCGAAGGCGCCCGCCGCGTGCCAGAGCACGGTGGCGTGGAGCAGCACGCCGGCCGCGCCCGGGGCCACGAAGACCAGGACGTTCTTGATCCACTGGCGGGGCCGGGCCAGACGGATCAGGCCGTGCACCAGCGACTCGTGTCTGCGGGGTCGCTGCACCGCCTGTTCGTCGGATGAGTCCACAGCCTCGGCCGGAGTCGTCAACGGTTCCTCGTGGATGGTGGGTCGGTGCCCCGGGGGGTTGTCGTCGGGTGGTGCCGGGGGCGATGAGGGGCCTCCACAGGCTAGGGCCTGGAGGCCACCCCGGTCGACGATACGGCCCCGATGGGCACCGGGGTCCGCGGCCGGCGCGGAACGTCCGGCGGGTCCGGGTCGCGGCGCCGGCAGGTTCGGATGGGCCTGACGGTCCGTCAGCGCCTAGTATTTGCCGCCGTGAAGCGCCCGTACCGAGTCGTAGTCGCCAAACCCGGCCTGGACGGGCACGATCGCGGTGCCAAGGTGATCGCCCGGGCCCTGCGTGACGCAGGATTCGAGGTCATCTACACCGGGCTCCACCAGACGGCCGACCAGGTCGTCCAGGCCGTCATCCAGGAGGATGCCGACGCCGTCGGACTCTCCCTCCTGTCGGGTGCCCACCTGACGCTCGTCCCCCGGGTGATCGAGGGACTGCAGGAGCAGGGCCGGGACGACGTCCTGGTCCTCGTCGGGGGGATCATCCCCGAGGCCGACATCCCCGTCCTGAAGGAGATGGGTGTCGCCGAGGTCTTCACTCCCGGCGCACCCCTGCCGGCCATCGGTGCCTGGCTGGGCGAGGCACTGGACGAACGGGAGGGTGACGAGGTCGCCTGACCCGTCCGGTCGGCGCACCTCGGCGCCGGGCCCGCCTCCCGGCGTCCGGCACCGAACAGGGCTCCGTAGCAGTCGACGCAGCAACAGTCCGCAGTCCCACCCAGCCGCAGTACGAACCAGCCAATCAGGCAGAGAGGAACGGATCCGGTGGATCTCTTCGAATACCAGGGGAAGCAGTACTTCGCCCGGTTCGGCATCCCCATCTCCAAGGGAGGGGTGGCCGACACCGTCGACCAGGCCGTCGCCCAGGCCGAGGAGTCGGGCTACCCCGTCGTCGTCAAGGCCCAGGTCAAGGTCGGCGGTCGCGGCAAGGCCGGCGGCGTCAAGCTCGCCAACGACGCGGACGAGGTGCGCCTGCACGCCGGCAACATCCTCGGCCTCGACATCAAGGGCCACGTCGTCAAGCGCCTCTGGGTCGAGCACGCCTCGGACATCGCCAAGGAGTACTACGCCAGCTTCACGCTCGACCGCAGTGCCAAGAAGCACCTCGGCATGCTGTCAGCCGAGGGCGGCGTGGAGATCGAGGAGGTGGCCGTCACCAACCCCGACGCCATCGCCATCCTCCACATCGACCCGGTGGACGGGCTGACCCCCGAGGCCGCCACGGAGTGGGTGGCACGGGCGAACCTGGACGAGGAGGCCCGGGAGCAGGCCGCCGAGCTGCTGGTCAAGCTCTACACCTGCTACACCGAGGGCGACTGCGACCTCGCCGAGATCAATCCGCTGATCCTCACGCCCGAGGGCCGGGTCCACGCCCTCGACGCCAAGGTCACCCTCGACGACAACGCCGCCTACCGCCATCCCGAGTGGGACGAGTTCGCCGGCAGCGATGTCGAGGACGAGCGCGAGACGCGGGCGAAGGAGCGGGGCCTCAACTACATCGGCCTGTCGGGCTCGGTGGGCATCATCGCCAACGGCGCCGGGCTGGCCATGAGCACGCTCGACGTGGTCAACCAGTGCGGCGGCACGGCGGCCAACTTCCTCGACATCGGCGGCGGCGCCAACGCCGACGTCATGGCGGCCGCCCTGGAGGTCATCAACTCCGATCCGGCCGTCAAGTCCATCTTCGTCAACATCTTCGGTGGCATCACCCGGGTCGACGAGGTGGCGAAGGGTGTCCTCGGAGCTCTCGAACGGGTCGAGATCAGCTCACCCATCGTGCTCCGACTCGACGGCACCAACGCCGTGGCCGGACGCGAGATCCTGGCCGAGCACCTGTCCGATCGCCTGGTCGCCGAGCCGACCATGCTCGATGCCGCCCGCCGGGCGGTCGCCCTCGCTGGAGGTCAGTCGTGAGCATCTTCGTGGACGAGAACACCAAGGTCGTGGTCCAGGGCATCAGCCCGACCAGCCAGGGCCTGTACCACGGCCTGCGCAACCGGGCCTACGGCACCCAGGTGGTGGCCGGCACCAACCCGAACCGCGGGGGCGAGGAGATCGAGGGCATCCCGGTGTACGCCACCGTGGCCGAGGCCGTCGAGGCGACCGGGGCCAACGCCTCGTTCATCTCGGTGCCGCCCAAGTTCGCCGCCGACGCCATCGTGGAGGCCGCCGCCGCCGGCGTGCCCTTCGTGGTCTGCATCACCGAGGGGATCCCGGCCCAGGACGAGGCCCTGGCCTACAACCGGCTGATCCGTGACTTCCCCGGCACGCGCCTGCTCGGTCCCAACTGCCCCGGCATCATCTCGCCCGGCAAGTGCAACATCGGGATCACGTCGGGCGACATCGCCCTGGCCGGCGGGCCCGTCGGCATCGTCAGCCGCTCGGGCACGCTCACGTATCAGGCCCTCCACGAGCTCAGCCAGCAGAACGTCGGACAGACGACCTGCGTCGGCATCGGTGGCGACCCCGTCCCGGGGACCAGCTTCATCGACTGCCTCGCCGCCTTCGAGGCCGATCCGGACACCCGGGCCATCATGATGATCGGGGAGATCGGTGGTTCGGCCGAGGAGGAGGCCGCCGAGTTCATCGCCTCGTCGGTGACCAAGCCGGTGGTGTCCTACGTGGCCGGGGTGACCGCGCCCCCCGGGCGCAAGATGGGTCACGCCGGCGCCATCATCTCCGGTTCGAAGGGCACGGCCCAGGCCAAGATGGACGCGCTGTCCGAGGCCGGTGTGACCGTGGCGCTCAACCCGACCGAGGCCGGCGAGGCCATGGTCGACGTCGTCCGGAAGCTGGACTGACGCCTACACCGGACGCCGCACCACACCCGGACGCACCATCCGCCGTCGCGGCCGACAGGGCGTCCGGTGCGGCGTCGGCGGATGCGCTCCGCGGTAGGCCGGTGGGCGCGGTGGTGTTCGACCTCGACGGGCTGCTGATCGACTCGGAGCCGTTCTGGCGCCGGGCCGAGATCGAGGTGTTCGCCACCGTGGGCCTCCACCTGACGGAGGCCCAGACGCGGGAGACCATGGGCCTGCGCATCGACGATGCCGTGGACCACTGGTGGGAGCGGCACCCCTGGGAGGGGTTGGCGCCGGTCGAGGTCGAACGGGCGGTCACCGCCCGGGTGGCCGACCTCATCGAGTCCGAGGGCGAGCCGATGCCCGGCGCCCTCGGCGTCATCGACCTGTGCCGGCAGCGCTCGATCCCCATGGCCGTCTGCTCCGGCTCGTACGCCGTGGTCATCGAGGCGGCCCTCGACCGGCTCGGCATCACCGAGGCCATGTCGGCCTGGCATTCGGCCGAGTGGGAGCCGCTGGGCAAGCCACATCCCGGTGCCTATCTGTCCACGGCGGCGAAATTGGGAGTGGACCCGACGGCCTGCCTCGCCTTCGAGGACTCGTTCAACGGTGCCATCTCCGCCAAGGCGGCACGTATGCGGGTGGTGGCGGTGCCGGAGCCGGACGTCCTCGCCTCGCCGCGCTGGGGCTTCTGCGATCTGGTGCTCGGCTCGCTGGTCGAGTTCGACGGTTCGGCTCTGCGCTCCCTCGAGGACGGGGCCGTCGGCCGCTGACCGACCCCGACGCGCCGGGCCTCCGGCGCCCGGTCGCGGACGGTTGCGGACGGTTGCAAAACTCGCGATCGACTTCGGTTGACCGCGCACCCGGCCGATGGACGAGGTACGAGGGGCGTTCCCCGGGGCAGGGGGCCGCGTGATGTCCGACCGCTCCGGCGGGCAGGCCGGAACGGTCGGCATCACCCGGGTGTCTCGTGACGAGCCGGGCCCCGGCGGGCCTATCCAGGTAGGCCCGCCGGCCTGGACCCGGCGGTAGGAGTCGCTGGTAGCGTGCGCCCGTGGACACCGGATCGACACGTGACTCGACCCCTTCCCCCGTCCGCATCGGCGTGCTCGCCTCTGGGAGCGGCACCATCCTGGAGGCGATCCTCCACCGCGACCTGCCCGTCCGCCTGGTGGTCGCCGACCGACCGTGCCGTGCCCTCGAGGTAGCTGCCGCTGCCTCGGTCCCCGGGATCCTCGTCGACCGCTCCGTGTACGGGGGATTCGGCGCCGGATTCGACCGTGTGGGGTACACCCGGGCCGTGGCGGCCGCCCTGGTGGCCGCCGACATCGACGTGGTCGTCATGGCCGGGTACGGCACGGTGCTGGCCCAGCCGGTCCACGACGCCTTCCCCGGACGGATCCTGAACACCCACCCCGCGCTGCTCCCGGCCTTCCCGGGCTGGCACGCCGTGCGCGACGCCCTCGACGCCGGGGTCCACGAGACGGGCACCACGGTCCACGTGGCCCAACTCGAGATGGATACCGGACCGATCCTGGCCCAGGCCACCGTGGCCGTGCTGCCGGGCGACACCGAGGACACCCTGCACGAACGCATCAAGTCGGTGGAGCGCACGCTCTACCCGGCCACCATCCGCACCTTCATCGACGGCCTGGCGTCCCCGGCCGTCGGTGGGAGGACGACACCCGAGGAGATCCACGAATGAAGGCACTGCTGTCCGTCTACGACAAGACCGGGATCGAGGAGTTCGCCCGTGGGCTGTCCTCCCTCGGTTGGGAGCTGGTCTCGAGCGGGGGGACGTCGGCCGCCCTGACCGCCGCCGGCGTCGACCACGTGGAGGTGGCGGAGCTCACCGGTGCCCCCGAGATGCTCGGAGGTCGGGTCAAGACCCTCCACCCGGTCATCCACGGCGGCATCCTCGCCGACCGCTCGAAGCCCGACCACCTCGACGCCCTCGACAAGCTGGGGATCGGCCTCATCGACCTTGTGGTGTGCAACCTCTACCCGTTCACCTCCGACCCCTCGATCGAGCTGATCGACGTGGGCGGCCCCACCATGGTGCGGGCTGCGGCCAAGAACCACGACCACGTGGCCGTGGTGGTGGACCCGGCGGACTACGCCGGGGTGCTCGACGAGCTCCGGTCCGACGGGGCGATCTCCCTCGACACCCGCCGGCGGCTGGCCCGCCACGCCTTCGCCCACACCGCCGGCTACGACGCCGCCATCGTGGCGTGGCTGGACGAGCGGGAGCAGGAGGCCCGCGCCCAGGTCGGCACCGGAGTGTCGGAGCTGGAGGTCGCCGCCCTCCTGCCCGACACGATCCACCTGACCCTCGAGCGGGCCGGGTCACTGCGCTACGGCGAGAACCCCCACCAGCACGGCGCCCGCTACCGCGTGTCGGGGCAGGACTCCTGGTGGGACGACGTCGTCCAGCACGGGGGCAAGGAGCTGTCCTACCTCAACGTGTTCGACGCCGACGCCGCCTGGCGCCTGGTCCACGAACTGGCCGCCGGGTCGTCCGACCTGGCCGTCGCCATCATCAAACACGCCAACCCGTGCGGGGCGGCCCTCCACCCGAATCTCGTGCGGGCCTACGAGCGGGCGCTCGAGTGCGACCCCCAGTCGGCGTTCGGTGGCATCGTGGCCATCGGTGGCCCGGTCACCGTGGCTGTGGCCGAGGCCATCGCCGCCGGACCCCAGGCCGACGTGATCGTCGCCCCCTCCTACGACGAGGAGGCTCTGGCCCAACTGGCCTCCAAGCGCAAGGCCACCCGGCTGCTCTCGGCACCGGCCCCCGAGGCCCTCGTGCGCCAGTACCGGTTCCTCGGGGCGAGCGTCCTCGTCCAGGACGCCGACCGCTTCCTGGTCGACCCGTCGACGTGGGAGGTCGTCACGCGGCGCCAGCCGACCGAGTCCGAGTGGCAGGACCTGCGCACGGCGTGGAAGGTCTGTGCCCGCACCACGTCGAACGCCATCGCCGTCGTCACCGACGGCCAGGCCGTCGGGATCGGCGCCGGCCAGCAGTCGCGGGTGGTGGCGGCCCAGATCGCCGTGCAGAAGGCGGAGGGGCGGGCCCGGGGCGGGGCGGCGGCGTCCGACGCGTTCTTCCCCTTCCCGGACGGTATGCAGGTCCTGGCCGACGCCGGGGTGTCGGCCATCGTCCAGCCGGGTGGTTCGATCCGTGACGCCGAGATCGTCAGCGCCGCCGATGCCGCGGGGATCGCTATGGTCATGGCGGGTGGAGAGCGCCACTTCCGGCACTGAGACAATCGCTCACGCAGCAGCCGGACACGACGTCCGGCGCCGGCACCGACGGGTACCGGACCGACGAGTCAGGGGACGAGCAGTGGGGCCGAGCAGGGTGGACAGGGCAGTGGTGACGGGCCGATGACGGCGAGACTGCTGGACGGCGAGCTGCTGGCCGCCCGCGTGCGCGCCGAGGTCACCGACCGGGTCGCCCGGTTGCGGGGCGAGGGCATCGCCGTCGGCCTCGGGACCATCCTGGTCGGCGACGACGGTCCGAGCGCGCGCTACGTGGCGATGAAGCACGCGGACTGCGAGGAGGTGGGCATCGCGTCGGCCCACGCCCACCTGCCCGCCGACGTGACCCAGGAGGAGCTCGACGCCACCATCGCCCGGTTCAACGTCGATCCGGCGATCAACGCCTACCTGGTCCAGCTGCCGCTGCCGGCCGGACTCGACGAGGAGCGCACGCTGCTGGCCGTCGACCCCGACAAGGACGTGGACGGGCTCCATCCGGTGAACCTCGGGCGGTTGGTGATGGGAGCCAACGGGCCGCTGCCGTGCACGCCGGCCGGCATCGTGGAGCTGCTGCACGCCAACGACGTGCCCGTCGAGGGCAAGCACGTGGTGGTCATCGGCCGGGGCCTCACCATCGGTCGCCCCCTGGCCCTGCTGCTGGCCATGAAGCGTCCGGGGTGCAACGCCGCGGTCACCGTGGTCCACACCGGCGTCGAGGACTTCGCCGGCCTGGTCCGCCAGGGCGACGTGGTGGTGGCGGCCGCGGGGCGGGCCGGTCTCGTGACCGCAGACATGATCAAGCCGGGAGCCGCCGTGGTCGGCGCCGGTACCTCGTGGGAAGGGAAGAAGCTCTTGTCCGATGTCGACGAAGGTGTGGCCGAGGTCGCCGGGTGGATCACCCCGCGCCTCGGCGGAGTGGGTCCGATGACCCGGGCCATGCTGTTGCGGAACACCGTCCGTGCCGCCGAGCGTGCGTCGTGAGTTCCACCACCCCCGACGACCGGGAGACCGACCAGCGCCCCTGGGGCAGCTACACCGTCCTCGACGACGAGGCGACGTTCAAGGTGAAGCGCATCGAGGTGCTGCCGGGTAAGCGGCTGAGCTACCAGCGCCACGCCCGCCGATCCGAGCACTGGTTCATCGTCCACGGCGACGCCCGGGTCACCCTCGACGGGGTCGAGCGCGACGTCACCTCGGGGGACACCGTGGACATCCCGGTGGGTACAGACCACCGCATCCAGAACCCGTCGGACCAACTCGTCGTCTTCGTCGAGGTACAGCACGGCGACTACTTCGGTGAGGACGACATCGTCCGCCTCGAGGACGACTACGGGAGGACGGACGCATGAGCCCCGTACTACGTGTCCGCGTCCGGCGAGCAGTCGCCGCCGTGGCGGCGACTGCCGCCCTCGGTCTGGCCGCCCACGCCCCGGCCGCCACCGCCGCCGTACCGACGCCGTCGGCGTCTGCCGTCCTGGTCGCCACCACCACCACGGTGCCCGGCACCACGTCCACCACGGTCGCGCCGACCACGACGACCTCGTCGTCGTCGACCACCACGACCGTCCCGCCCACGACGACCACGACGACCCGCCCGACCACGACGACCACCACGCGTCCGGCCACGACCACCACGACGACCGTGCCCGCCCGGACCGCCAGTTCGAAGACGCCCTGGGGCCTCATCGCCGTGATCGTGGTGCTGGTGGTCCTGATCGGCCTCGTCATCTGGCTGATGGTGGCGAGGAACCGGAAGTCGGCCCTCGACGCCTGGCGCCGCCGGACGCTGCCCGCGGTGAGCGACGCCCGGTTGGCCCGTGAGGCCCTGCTGTCGCCGACGGCCGTGTCCGACGACCCCGAGCTGCGCGGTGCCGTGGCCGTCCAGGTGGAGAAAGCCTCGACCGCCCTCGAGCACGCCGGGACGACGGCACCCGATCCGGCGGCCGGCGGTTCCGCCACGACGGCCGCCGGCGCCCTGCGGGGCCTGGCCTTCGCCATCGAGGCCGACCGGTTGCTGCGCCACGGCAGCGGAGCGCCCACCGGGGTGCAGCTGGCCCAGGCCGACCAGGCACGTCGTGATCGTGACGCGGAGCTCCAGGGGGCGCTGTCACGGCTCCAGAACCACGTGGTCCCGCCCGACGCCAAGCGCTGAGACTGCGGCGACGGGCGGGCCGTCGGCCGGGCCGTCCCTGGTCGGACAGGGGTGCACGGAAGTAGGCTTGCACCACCATGACGCGCATCGCCGACCTGCTCGACAAGGGCAAGACGTACTCGTTCGAGTTCTTCCCGCCGAAGAACGACCGCGAGCAGGCGACGTTGGTGACCACCCTGCGCGAACTCGAGCCCCTGCGTCCCTCGTTCGTGTCCGTCACCTACCGGGGCGGCGCCGAGTCCCGGCGGCGGACCGTCGACCTCGTCACCGGCATGCTGCGGACCACCAACCTGGTCCCCATGGCCCACCTGATCTGCGTGGCCCACACTCGCCTCGAGCTGGCCGAGATCCTGGTCGAGCTGCGCAGGGCCGGCGTGGAGAACCTGATGGCCCTCGGCGGCGACCCGCCGAGCGACCCCGACGCGGGAGTGGGGGAGCTGGCCCACGCCCACGAGCTCGTCGAGCTGGCCCGGGCCATCGGCGGATTCTCCATCGGTGTGGCGGCCCAGCCCGCCGGCCACCCGCTCTCCACGGACCCCGGTCGCGACCGCGACTTCCTGGCCGCCAAGCTGGCCCTGGCGGACTTCGCCGTGACCCAGTTCTTCTTCGAAGTGTCGGAGTACACGTCGCTGGTGGATGATCTGGCCGAGCGGGGTGTGACCAAGCCGGTACTGCCGGGCATCATGCCGGTCGAGCGGCTCAGCTCGGTCCCGGGCATGGCCCGCATGGGTGCCGCCGTTCCGGACTGGATGGTGGCCCGCCTCGAGACGGCCGACGCCCGCGGAGGGGACGAGGCGGTCCGTCACGAAGGTGTCGCCTGCGCCACCGAGCTCTGCCAGCAGCTGCTGGACGCCGGCGTGCCGGGGCTGCACTTCTACACCCTGAACCGGTCGAGCGCGACCCGCGAGATCTACTCCGCCCTGGGTCTGGGCGATAACTGAAGGGGTCTCGGCCGGAACTGAGCGGTCCTCGGCCGGAACGGACGGCCGCCCGGCCGCCCGGTTCGACCGCCTCTCCCGACCCGGATTAGCCTGCCCCCATGCCAGCCAAGAACCCCATCCACGTCACCGTTACGGGCGCCGCCGGCCAGATCGGCTACGCCCTCCTCTTCCGCATCGCTTCAGGTGCCCTGTTCGGCCCCGACCAGCCCGTGGTGCTCCGGCTGCTCGAGATCGAGCCGGGCATGAAGGCGTTGGAAGGCGTGGTGATGGAGATCGACGACTGCGCGTTCCCCCTGGTCAGTGACATCGTGACCACGACCGACCTCGACACCGCGTTCGACGGCACGTCGTGGGCCCTCCTGGTCGGATCCGTCCCCCGCAAGGCCGGCATGGAGCGCGGCGACCTGCTGACGGTCAACGGCGGGATCTTCGGCCCCCAGGGCCAGGCCATCGCCGCCAATGCCGCCTCCGACGTGCGCGTCCTGGTGGTCGGCAACCCGTGCAACACCAACTGCCTCATCGCCCGGTCGAACGCTCCCGAGGTGCCCGCCGACCGCTGGTTCGCCATGACCCGCCTCGACGAGAACCGGGCCAAGAGCCAATTGGCCCACAAGGCCGGTGTGCCGGTCGCCTCGGTCACCAATCTGGCCATCTGGGGCAACCACTCGGCCACCCAGTTTCCGGATGCCACCAACGCCCGCATCGACGGCAAGCCGGCCGCCGAGGTCATCGACGACACGGCGTGGCTCCAGGGTGATTTCCTCACCACGGTGCAGAAGCGCGGGGCCGCCATCATCGAGGCCCGTGGCCTGTCCTCGGCCGCGTCGGCCGCCAACGCCGCCATCGACTCCGTGGCCGCCATCCACCACGGCACGCCGGGTGACGAGTGGACGTCGCTGGCCGTCGTGTCGAACGGCGAGTACGGCGTCCCGCAGGGCCTCCAGTTCGGCTTCCCCGTCCGGACCAACGGCCAGGGCGGCTGGACCGTGGTCGAAGGCCTGACCCACGACGAGTTCGCCACCGAGCGGGTCCGGATCACCACCGAGGAGCTGCTGGCCGAGCGGGCCGACGTGGAGAGCCTGCTCCCCTGATCCACCCGTCCGACCCAGGCCGACCGGCGTGACGGCGGACGGGGTCCCGCACTCCCCCTAGGGTGAGGACATGCACGACTCCGTCACCGTCCACATGGATGCCCCGCCCGATGAGGTCTGGGCCCTCGTCAGCGATGTCACCCGCATCGGGAGCTACAGCCCCGAGACCTTCGAGGCCGAATGGCTCGACGGGGCCACGGGTCCCGCGGTCGGGGCCAAGTTCCGCGGGCACGTCAAGCGCAACGGCAAAGGTCCCGTCTACTGGACCACCTGCATGGTGACCACCTGCGTGCCGGGTTCGTCCTTCGGGTTCGATGTGGTGTCGGGGGACAAGGTCATGAACACGTGGACCTACGAGATCGAGCCGGCGGGCGAGGGCTCCGCCGTCACCGAGTCGTTCCGCCTGCCTGACAACCTGGCGATGAAGATCTACTGGGGCCTGCTCGGCTGGGCCCGGGGCAAGACCAACCGCAACGGGATGCTCACCACCCTGGAGGCGATCAAGGCCGAGGTCGAGCGGACGACGGCCTGAGCGGCGCTCCGATGCGGATCGTCGTGGTGGGGTCGGGGGTGGCCGGGCTGACCGCGGCGCGGTTGGTGGCCGGGGCCGGGCACGAGGTGGTGGTGGTCGACAAGGGGCGCCGTGCCGGAGGTCGCCTGGCCACGACGGAGTTCGCCGGAGGCGCCCGGGGCGACCACGGGGCACAGTTCGTCACCGTGCGGAGCACCGAGTTGGCTGCCGACCTCGACAGCTGGGTGCGCGCCGGCGTCGTGCACGAGTGGTGCCGGGGGTTCGCCACGACCGACGGACATGCGCGCTACACCGGCACGGGCGGCATGGCCGTTCTGGCCGCGGCCATGGCCGCCGGACTCGACGTCCGTCAGTCCACCCATGTCGACGCCGTCGTGCCGGCAGCCGGCGGGTGGTCGGTGTCGTGGTCGTCGGGTCACGGCACGCCGGCGGGGTCGCTGCCGGCCGACGCCGTGCTGCTCACCTGCCCGGTTCCCCAGTCGGCCGCCCTGGTCGGTGCCGGCGCCGAGGTGCCCGATCTCGCCTACGACCCGACCCTGTCGCTGGTCGTCGCCCTCGACGGTCCGGGTGCCGTCCCGGCACCCGGTGGCGCGCAGCCGATCGACGATCCGGTGTGGTCCTGGGTGGGGGACAACCAGGCCAAGGGCGTGTCGCCGGAACCGGTGGTGACCCTGCACACGACGGTGGAGGTGGCGGTCGAGCGGTGGGGCGAGGACCGCGAGGTCCTGGCCGCGGAGCTGCTGGCGGCAGCCACGCCCTGGCTGGGCGGGTCGTCGGTCGTCGACGTGCGCTTCCACCGCTGGCGCTACGCCACGCCCACCCACCCCTGGCCCGACCGCTGTCTCGAGGTCGCACCGCGCCTCGTCCTGGCCGGCGACGCCTTCGGCGGGCCTCGGGTCGAAGGGGCCTATCTCTCGGGCCGGGACGCCGCCGTCCGGATCCTGGCCGGAGGCTGAGCGGCCCGACGACCGGCTCCCTCAGGGGGTGTCGGTGTTCCCCCGGGCGGCGTCAGGCCCTCCGGCCGGCAGGAGTTCGATGCGGTTACCGAACGGGTCGTCGACGTACCACTGCGGCACCCCCGGGACGTCCTCGGTGCGCCGCACCGGGTACCCACCCGCCTCGCGCAGTGCCTCGAGACCCCGTACGGCCAGGGCGGGGTGGGCTTTGCGGGCCGGGCGGAACCCGTCCTCCACCCCGAGGTGCACGCGCAGGCCCTCCCGCTTGAACCAGCAGCCACCCCGCACGGCGAGCTCGGGAGGCTTCGGCACCCGGGGGATGCCCAGGATGTCCTGGTAGAAGTCCTCCGCACGGTCCTCGCCGCCCGGCGGCATGGCGAGCTGCACGTGGTCGATGCGCTCGATCCGGTGGTGCGGCACCACGGCCCCGGTCCTAGCGGTCCCCGGCCGGATCCGGTCGGGTGTCGCGACGCAGCGGGTGGTGGTCGGGGACCTCGACCAGGTGGATGCGGACACCGTCCGGGTCGTCCACCCAGGCCTCGACCAGGCCCCACGGCTCGACCTGCGCCGGTCGGGCGAGGACCACGCCCCGGGCCGTCAGCCCGGCGACGGTCTCGTCCAGCGAGCGGACCTGCAACCACAGGGCCACCCCGGGTCGTCCCGGACCGGGTCCACGACCGGACACCTCGAGGAAGCCGCCGCCGGCGAAGAAGACGGTGCCACGATCTGCCTCCGACCCGAACTCGCGCGCCACGGCTAGGCCCAACCCGCGGCGGTAGAAGTCGGTGGTGGCGTCGAGGTCGGACGCATGGAGGAGGATACGGCTGCTCAGGATGTCCACGGTTCCCCCTTCGTTCGTGCGGGCTGTTCGTCCGGCCGGCCGTCGTGCAGCCCCTAGTAGGTGGTCTCGGCGTCCAGCGTGCGGGTGTGTTCGCGTGCGGCGCTCAGCAGCTCTTGTCCGGCGACCAGTACCGACAGGTCGCCCCGCACCCGCACGCGACCGGCGGTGAGGGCCTCGGCGGTGGAGAGGTGGCCCTGGGCCAGCGCCGCCGCGTCGTCGTAGCCGAGGGCGATGGTCACGTCGACCGGGTCCGCTCCGTCGACCGGGCGGTCGCCGAGCGGCCCGACGGCCAGGGCCAGCGTCCCGTCCGCGGTGCGGAGCACCAACCGCACATCGCCGTCAGGTGTGCCGCGGACCTCCTGGGCCACGCTGAATTGTCCGTCGGCCGCGGCCAGCCCGGCGTCAGGACCGGGAGGCGGCAGCTCCACCCCGACGAGGGCGGCGTTGAACCCCTCCACCCAGGCGGGCGTCAGGAAGCGGGGCACGGGGTGGACACCGCTCGGGAGATCAACCCTCGGCGTCGTCGTCGCCGACCGCCGAGACGGAGGCGAAGGTCGCGGGTCCGTCGCCGTTCCGGCCGCCGTCGGCGCTCCCGTTGTGGTTGCCGTTGTGGCTACCGAGGGGCTGCGGGATGCCGTGGACCCCGCCTGGGGGCAGCACTGCGGCCGGTCCGGAGGACGGTGCCTCGGCGGCGGCCTCGGCGGCGGTCTTCTTCGAGCGGTTGCGGATCTTGCGCCCGAGCCAGGCCACCGGGTCGTACTTGGCGTCGACCACCCGCTCCTTCAGGGGGATGATGGCGTTGTCGGTGATCTTGATGTGCTCGGGGCACACCTCGGTGCAGCACTTGGTGATGTTGCACTTCGACAGGCCCTGCTCCTCCTGGAGCAGCTGACGACGGTCGTTGGTGTCGAGCGGGTGCATCTCGAGCTCGGCCGAACGGATGAAGAACCGTGGACCGGCGTACGCCGTCTTGTTCTCCTCGTGGTCGCGGACGACGTGGCAGACGTCCTGGCAGAGGAAACACTCGATGCACTTGCGGAACTCCTGGCTCCGCTCCACGTCGATCTGGGCCATCCGGTACCCCCCGGCCTCGACCTCGTCCTCGGTCTTCGCCCGGGCGCTCAGCGGCGGGATCCGCTTGGCCACCTCGTAGTTGTAGGAGACGTCGGTCACCAGGTCCCGGATGATGGGGAATGCCCGCATGGGGGCGACCGTCACCGTCTCGCCGACGGGCAGAGTGTCCATGCGGGTCATGCACATGAGGGACGGACGACCGTTGATCTCGGCTGAGCACGAGCCGCACTTGCCCGCCTTGCAGTTCCAACGACAGGCCAGATCGGGCGCCTCGGTGGCCTGCACGCGGTGGATGACGTCGAGGACGACCTCACCCTCCTGGGCCGGCATCACGTACTCGGTGAACTCCCCACCGTCCTCGTCGCCACGCCAGATGCGCATGGTGACCTCACCGCTCTGGTTGCTGCGGATGATTTCCTCGGCCATCAGAGCGCCTCCTCGAGTAGGACCCGGAGATCGTCCGGCATGACCGGGACGGGTTCGGGCTGACTGGTGATCGAACGCACCGACGGGGTGCCACCGACGCCGCGCGGGGCGGCCGACGGGTCGGCGATGCGCTCGACGAAGTTGACCTTCCCCATCTCGGGATCGGCCGTGGGGTAGTCGTCACGGGTCTGCCCGCCCCGGCTCTCCTTGCGGTTGAGCGCTCCCATGGCGGTGCACCGCGACACGGTGAGCATGGAGGGGAGGTCGGTGGCGAGGTTCCAACCCGGGTTGTACTTGGTGCCACCCTTCAGGGCCACCCTGGACGCCCGGTCCTCGAGCTCCTCGAGCTTGCCGAGGGCCTCCTCGAGTTCGGGTCCGGTACGGATGATGCCCACCAGGCTCTGCATGGTCTCCTGGAGGGCCTGCTGGATGTCGTAGGGGTTCTCGCCGGACTCCCGCTCGAAGGGGGCCACGGCGGCGTCGACGGCCGCCTGGATCTCCCCCTCGTCGAGCGTGATGTCGCCGCTGCGGCCCTGGGCGTACTCGGCCGCGCCGATACCGGCCCGTCGACCGAACACCAGGAGGTCGGAGAGCGAGTTGCCGCCGAGCCGGTTGGCCCCGTGCATCCCGCCCGCCACTTCGCCCGCGGCGAAGAGGCCGGGAACGGTGGCCGCCGTGGTGTCGGCGTCCACCCGGACGCCGCCCATGATGTAATGGCAGGTCGGGCCGACCTCCATGGCCTCGGCGGTGATGTCCACGCCGGCCAGCTCCTTGAACTGGTGGTACATCGACGGCAGACGCCGACGGATGTCCTCGGCCGTGCGGCGGGTGGCGATGTCCAGGAACACGCCACCGTGGGGGCTGCCCCGGCCGTTCTTCACCTCGGAGTTGATCGAGCGCGCCACCTCGTCCCGAGGGAGCAGTTCGGGCGGCCTGCGGCCGGCGGTGTGGTCGTCGTACCACTTGTCGGCCTCGTCCTCGGAGTCCGCCGTCTCGTCCCGGAACATGGCGGGCACGTAGTCGAACATGAAGCGGGTGCCCTCGGAGTTCCGCAGCACGCCGCCGTCGCCCCGGACGCCCTCGGTCACGAGGATGCCGCGGACGGACAGGGGCCAGACCATCCCGGTCGGGTGGAACTGGACGCACTCCATGTCGATGAGGTCGGCGCCCGCCCACAGGGCCATGGCGTGACCGTCGCCGGTCCCCTCCCACGAGTTCGACGTGTACATCCAGCTCTTGCCCACGCCACCGGTGGCTAGCACCACGGCCTTGGCCCGGATCACGACGAACTTGCCGGTGGGGCGCCAGTAGCCGACCAGGCCGGCGACGCTTCCGTCGGCGTCGTGCAGGAGGCGGAGGACCTTCAACTCCATGAAGACCTCCATGCCGTCGGCCACGGCCTTCTGCTGCATGGTGCGGATGAGCTCGAGGCCGGTGCGGTCACCCACGTGGGCGAGCCGTGCGTAGCGGTGGCCACCGAAGTCACGTTGGAGGATCAGGCCGTCCTTGGTGCGGTCGAAGAGCGCACCCCATGCCTCGAGCTCGCGCACCCGGTCGGGGGCCTCCTTGGCGTGGAGCTCGGCCATCCGGTAGTTGTTCAGGAGCTTGCCGCCGCGCATGGTGTCGCGGAAGTGCACCTTCCAGTTGTCCTCGGAGTAGACGTTGCCCATGGCGGCGGCCATGCCGCCCTCGGCCATGACGGTGTGGGCCTTGCCCAGGAGGGACTTGCAGACCACGGCCGTGCGCAGACCCATGGCCTGGGCCTCGACGGCGGCCCGCAGGCCGGCACCGCCGGCCCCGATGATGATGACGTCGAATTCGTGGTTCTCGTACTCGCTCATGTGTTCGTCGTCCCTAGAAGTGGAAGCCGTAGTCGTGGATGGTGCCGCTCGCCACGAGGCGCACGTAGAGGTCGGTGAAGGCCACGAAGATCAGGCTCATCCAGGCGAACAGCATGTGCTTCCCGTTGAGCGGCGTGACGAACTTCCACAGCTTGTGGCGGATGGGGGCCTGGGAGAACTGCTTGACGCCACCGCCGCACAGGTGCCGGCAGGCGTGGCAGCTCAGGGAGTAGAGCCACAGGAGTGTGGCGTTGACCACCAGCACGACCGTGCCGACGCTGATGCCGATACCGCTCGGGGTCCCGGGCTGCTGGAAGGCGACCACGGCGTCGATGGTCAGGATGACGTTGAAGACCAGTCCGAAGTAGAAGAAGTAGCGGTGGGCGTTCTGCAGCAGGAGCGGGAACCGGGACTCACCGGTGTAGGACCCGTGGCCGTCGGACACCGCACAGGCCGGCGGGGCCAGCCAGAAGGACCGGTAGTAGGCCTTGCGGTAGTAGTAGCAGGTCATCCGGAAGCCCAACGGGAAGATCAGGATGAGCAGGGCCGGCGAGATCGTCCACCAGGAGATGGTCGGCGTATGGCTGGCGCCGGGCACGCAGCTGGCGGTCAGGCACGGCGAGTAGAAGGGCGAGATGAGGTTGCGGTGGAACGAGGACCCGACGAAGTAGTTCTTGTTCACGAAGGCCGCCCAGCTGGCATAGGCCACGAACGACGTCAGGACGACGAAGGTGACCACCGGTTGCACCCAGTAGCGGTCGGTCCGCAAGGTGGCGACATCGGGCCCGCCCCGTGCCCCGCCCAGTACGACCGGGGTAACTGTTGCGTCCTCCAACGTCGTCAATTTCTTCTCCCTCATCGGGCCGTCTTCGGCCAATCTACGGGGCCGTTCCCGGCCTTCGTCCACAGGGGCGGACCGTGCCCCGACGCGCGCAGGCCAGGGGGCCTGTGTTCTGACTGACCGTTATCTTTCCATCTGCGGGCCGCGGGTGCTAAACCCACGCGACCGGGACGTCCCCACCCCCTCCGATCGTGTCCGGTGCGCAGGCGTGCGGGCCGGCGCCGGTCGGTGCTCCACGCGCCCATCGCCACGCGTAGGCTCGTCCCATGACTACCCCGGAGCCAGCAGCCAGCGCAGTCGTCGACCTCGCCACCCGCCTCACGCCCCCGCCGGACATCACGACGCTGGGCGCCCTGCGCCAGTCGGGATGGATCCCGCTCAGCGTGGCCGACGAGATCCGGCGGAACGCCTCCGCGCGGATCGCCGCCGGCGAGCCGTTGGTCACCGGCGTGCTCGGCTTCGAGGACACGGTCCTGCCCCAGATGGAGAACGCCGTGCTGGCCGGCCACGACATCATCCTGCTGGGGGAGCGTGGCCAGGCCAAGACCCGGATCATCCGGTCGATGGTCGGACTGCTCGACGAGTGGCTGCCGATCGTCGCCCACTCCGAGATCAACGACGACCCGTTCCATCCGATCTCCCGGTTCGCCAAGGACCTCCTCGCCGAGGCGGGGGAGGACCTGCCGATCGCCTGGGTGCACCGCAGCGACCGCTACGGCGAGAAGCTGGCGACGCCCGACACCTCCATCGCCGACCTGATCGGTGAGGTCGACCCCATCCGCGTGGCCGAGGGCCGGTACCTGTCCGACGAGCTGACCATCCACTACGGGCTCGTGCCGCGTCTGAACCGCGGCATCTTCGCCGTCAACGAGCTCCCCGACCTGGCCGAGCGGATCCAGGTGGGCCTGCTCAACGTCCTGGAGGAGCGTGACGTGCAGATCCGCGGCCACCGTGTGCGCCTGCCCCTCGACATCGTGCTCGTGGCCACGGCGAACCCCGAGGACTACACCAACCGCGGCCGGATCATCACGCCGCTGAAGGACCGGTTCGGTGCCCAGATCCGGACCCACTACCCGCCGGACGCGGCTACGGAGCTGCGCATCGCCGAGCTGGAGGCGGACCTGCCCGGCCGCGGCAGCTCCGGCGGCGAAGGCTCGGTGGCGGCGCCCCGGGTGGAGGTACCCGCCTTCATGGCCGAAGTGGTGGCCGAGTTCAGTCAGCTGGCCCGCCAGAGCCCACACCTCAACCAGCGCTCGGGCGTGTCGGTGCGCCTGACCATCGCCAACTACGAGACCATGGTGGCCAACGCCACCCGTCGCGCCCTGCGCAACGGCGAGTCGGCGGCGGTGCCCCGGGTGTCGGACCTCCAGTCGCTCATCTCGTCCACCCAGGGCAAGGTGGAGATCGAGTCGCTGGAGGAGGGCCGGGAGGAGGCCATCCTCGCCCAGATCATCAACGCCGCCGTGCTGCTCGTCTTCCGCCGCCGGGTCCAACTGGCCGAGCCGCAGGCCGTCGTCGGCGCCTTCACCGAGGACACCGTGGTCCACGCAGGGGACGACCTGGCGGCTTCGGCCTACGCCGAGACGCTCGAACTGGTGCCGGCGCTCGGGGCCCCGGTGCGGTCGCTGACCGGTGGTTCCGAGGACCCGGCCATGGTCGCCAGCGCCACCGAGTTCATCCTCGAGGGGCTGCACCTGACGAAACGCCTCAACAAGGAGGCGGCGGGCAGCCGCGCCACGTACCGGGGTCGCGGATGACCTGGCGGTTCGACTACCGCAAGTGGGACGGCACCCAGGTCTCGTCGGCCGACGACGCCGATGCCGTCCTGAAGCAGCTCACCGACGACCTGCTGGCCAACGGCGACCTGCACGAGGCGCTCCAGCGGATGCTCAACCGTGGCTGGCAGACTCCCGACGGCGAGCAGGTCCAGGGCCTACGCGACCTCCTGGACCAGCTGCGCATCGAGCGCGAGGAGCTGCTGGAGCAGGGCGATCTGGGTGGTGCCTACTCCGAGATCGCCGAGGAACTCCAGGAGGTGCTGCGGGAGGAGCGGCTGGGGATCGAACAGCTGGAGTCCCAGGCCAACGACTCGGGCGACCAGCGCCGTCAGGAGGTCACCGACCAGGTGGCCACCGAGCGCCGGATGCAGCTGGACCTGCTGCCCAACGACCTGGCCGGCCAGGTGCGCAGCCTGCAGCAGTACGAGTTCGTCTCCTCCGAGGCCCGCGAGCACTTCGAGGAGCTGATGGAGCGTCTGCGCGAGGAGGTGGCCAAGACCTACTTCGACCAGATGTCCGAGGCGCTGACCGATCCGGACCCGGCCCAGCTGGAGCACATGCGCCAGGCCTTCGACGCGCTCAACCGCATGGTGGAGCAGCGCGAGGAGGGCGAGGGGATCGACCCGAGCTTCGAGTCGTTCATGGAGCAGTTCGGGGACCTCTTCCCCGGCGACCCGAAGGACCTCGACGAACTGCTCGAGCAGCTCGCCGCCCGCATGGCCGCGGCCCAGGCCATGTGGAACTCGATGTCCCCCGAGCAGCGCTCCCAGCTCCAGGGTCTGGCCGAGTCGTTGCTCGAGGACATGGACCTCCGCTGGCAGGTGGACCGGTTGGCCCAGAACCTCCAGAAGGCCTTCCCGGACGCCGGGTGGGAGAACCGCTTCCGCTTCCGGGGCGACGACCCGATGGGCATGGGCGAGGCCACCGACGTCGCCGGGAAGCTGCGCGACCTCGACGAGCTCGAGGGCTTCCTGCGCTCGGCCAGCTCGCCTGCGGCCCTGTCGGAGGTCGACCTCGACAAGGTGGCCCAGAGTCTGGGCGAGGACGCCGCCAAGTCACTCGACCGTCTGGCCAAGCTGGCCAAGCAGCTCGAGGAGGCCGGTCTCATCGACCAGCGCGAGGGACGCTTCGAGCTCACCCCGAAGGGCACCCGGCGTATCGGGCAGCAGGCCCTGTCCGACCTGTTCGGCCAACTGACGAAGGACCGGGTCGGAAACCACGCCACGACCTTCACCGGGACGGGCCACGACCGCGAGGAGACGACCAAGGCCTACGAGTTCGGTGATCCGTTCAACCTGGACCTCTCACGGACCGTCCACAACGCGGTGCGGCGGGCCGGCAGCGGGGTGCCCGTGCGTCTGCACCCGGACGACTTCGAGGTCATCGAGACCGAAGCCCTGACCCGGTCGGCCACCGTGCTCCTGCTCGACCTGTCCCTGTCCATGCCCATGCGCGACAACTTCGTGCCGGCCAAGAAGATGGCCATGGCCCTGCACACGCTCATCACGTCGAGGTTCCCCCGGGACTACCTGGGTCTCGTCGGGTTCTCCGAGGTGGCCCGGGAGATCGAGCCCGAGGACCTGCCCACCGTGAGCTGGGACTACGTCTACGGGACCAACCTCCAGCACGGCCTGATCCTGGCCCGCAAGATGCTGGCCCACCAGCAGGGGACCAAGCAGATCATCCTGGTCACCGACGGTGAGCCGACCGCCCACATCGTGCCGACGGCCGGAGGGCTCGACTACTTCGTGGACTTCAACTACCCGCCCACGTCGGAGACCCTCGAGCTCACGCTGGCCGAGGTGATGCGGTGCACCAAGGCCGGGATCACCATCAACACGTTCCTCCTGGATCCCGACCGGGGACTGTGGGGCTTCGTCGACCAGTTGAGCCGCATCAACCGCGGTCGAACGTTCGCCACCACGCCGGGTGAACTGGGCGACTACGTGCTCGTGGACTTCCTGAACCACAAGACGACCGTCCGCTCCCGGGGTCGCCGGGCCGGCTGATCCCGGCCCCGGGCCGCGTCAGCTGGCGACCTGCGAGGTGGTGGGCCCACCGCGGATCTCGCGCTGGACCCGGCGCATCTGCGAGCGCAGCACCAACCGTCGGACCTCGGCGACGTCCACGCCCAGGTAGTCCGCCACGCCGGCGAGCTGGGCCTCACCCGGGGTACCCCGATCCTCCGCCCATTGCTGCAGGTCGACCCGGGTGGTGCCGACGGCCGAGGCCGCGGTGTCCAACGAGTGCCCGCGCTCGGACATGCATGCACCGAGGCGGTCTCCCAACGTCGGTGGCATCACCATGCCCAGCTCCTCTGCCTCGTGCCGCTCCTGCGGCGGCGGCTTCCCTCACGGCCCGCTCGTGCCGAGAACCGCATCACCGATGCTAAAGCGAATCGAACCGGACCGTGGTGCGCGCGCGTGCCCGGTGACCTGGAGACCTCCGTGCGCAGCCGATCCGACGCGCAAAGATTCTCCTTGCGTTTCCGGCGATTGTGGGGAAGGATTACAGACCTGTAGTTACATCCGTGCTATGCGACACCTGGCGGTGCCGCATGGATGAGTGGGAGGGAGGTCTGGCGATGGACATGGTGTCATTGATGTATGGGCCCCAGGAACGGACATGGCAGACCAAAGCGAACTGCATGGGGGTCGATCCCGACCTCTTCTTTCCCGAGCGTGGTGCATCCACCCGTGAGGCGAAGGAAGTCTGCAGGGGGTGCGTGGTGCGCGAGGACTGCCTCGAGTACGCACTGGCCAACGGCGAGAAATTCGGAATCTGGGGCGGACTGTCGGAGCGCGAGCGCCGGCGACTCCGCCGCCAGCGGGCGATGCAGCGTCGGGCGGCGACGGCTTCCTGAGTGGACGACACCTCGTGGGGGTCTGACCGGCGGACGGTCAGACCCGACGGGTGTCCAAGCGGGACTCGACGGCGTCCTCGGCCCGTAGGCCCAGTTGGGTCCACCGGGCCTCCGGAACGGCGGAGAGCGCGGAACGGGGCAGGAGACCGACGAGTTCGCCCCGTGACACGACGCAACCCTGTGCTGCTGCGCCCTCGACCACGTAGTCGTAGACATCGACGAGGGTGACGGATCGAGGATCCACCACGTTGCAGCTGACCTGGGCGTCGGCGCCTACGGCGAGCCCGAGTGTGCGTAGGCCCGGTCGACGCAGGCGCTTGGCCAGGTGTCGGGCCACGGCCACCACGTCGACCTCGCCACTGGCGATGCCCGCCTCGGGCGCGATCCAGACGTTGTAGGCGATGAGCGCGTCGCGGACGCCCACGGCGGTGGCGCCGGCGGTGGCGTGGCGTGCCGGTGGTCCGGTGTCGGGAGCGAGGGTGGTGAAGGCGCCGCGCCGCACGTCGGGCAGCGTGCGTTCGGGACCGTAGAGGAAGCAGGGCACGCCGAGGGTCCCACCCGACCAGGCGGCGTACGCCTCGCGAGCGGCCAGCAGCGCATTCCAGGGGGTGGGTGTTCCGTCGGCGGCCTCGAGCGGGACGAAGGGAACGACGTCGACCGCGCCGAGTCGGGGGTGGACGCCCTGATGGCTGTCGAGATCGATGGTCGCCGTGGCCGCCACGGCCACGCGCCGGGCCGCCGCCTCGACCGCGGCCAACGGGCCGGCCAGCGTCAGCACCGACCGGTGGTGGTCGGGATCGGAGTGCACGTCGAGGAGTTCGTCACCGGCGGCCACGGCCACCGCACCGATCACGGCCCGATCGCGGCCCTCGCTGATGTTGATGACGCACTCGGCCGGACCCGCGTCGCCGGCCGCCGCCATGCCCGGTGTCAGGCGTTGACGCCGACGACGCCCATGCCGACCCGACGACGGCGCAGGATGCGGCGTCGCTCGCGCTCGGACTTGCCGCCCCACACTCCGTGGTCGACGCGCTCGACCAGGGCGTACTCGAGACACGCCTCGGCGACGGGGCACTCGGCGCAGATGCGCTGTGCCTCCTGTACGCCGACGCCGTCACTGGGGAAGAAGATGGACGGCGACAGGTCCTTGCACTTCCCCACTTCCATCCAGTCCGTGTCCATGGATCCTCCAAGATCCTCAGGGGCCTCCGGCACTCCAGGTGGGCTGCTCGCCCGTTCGGCCGGTTCGTCCGTTGCCGGACCAGTGTCGCACCGCGGCCAGGGAAACAGTGCATTATCGGGGGGTTCTGCGGCATTCCTCACGGGATTCTTAGGTACGACCTGGGCCTTCTTATGAAGGCGCCTCCCGCCCCACCGCCGGCCTGCGACCGGTCGCCCCAGGCGGCCTCGGGAACTCCCTTCCCCGGCCCGCCGACGGGAGTCATCCCGGGCGGCGGTACCATCAACGGACTGCCGTCCAAGGAGCAACCACTGCCATGACCCCGATCAACGATGATCCGATCGTCCCCGACGAGGACGCCGAGCCGCAGCCGCCGGTCGGCCACGTGCGGGTCGTCTACCTCGGCCCGGTGGCTCCGCACTGGGAGGTCCGTTCCGACTTCGGCGACCCTGCCCTGATCGAGGAGTTCCGTCGGCGCACCAACGCCCGGCTCGTCCTCCTCCCGCCCCACGACCCGCAGTACCGCCGCAACCGCGAGCGCGTCATCCGTGACGCGGAGCGGGAGAACATCCTGATCGAGTGGGACCTGGGTGTCCCCGAGGAGGAGTCGGCGGTCCCGGTGGACGAGACACCTGTCGCCGCCCCCGCGGCGGACGAAGCACCGACCGCACCGACCGCCTGAGCGGCACCACCGACCGATCAGCCGGCGGGCGAGTCCAGCTCCGGTAGGTCGATCCGCTCGAGCCAGAGCCCGGGTGCGTCCACCTCGGCCGGTGTCGGGAGGTTGCGCGCCGGCTCCCACAGTCTCCGGAGCCGGTCTTCGCCCGCCCGCTCGACCACGCCGGCCACGAACGCCCGACCCCGATCGACCTGGGTCTGGTCCAGCTCGAGTCCGAAGAGGGCACCGGCCGCTTCTTCGCCTTTGCCCCGCTCGGTCCGTCGGCGGTACCAGGCCTCGGCCAATTGGGAGTGGGCGCCCACGAGCTTGGCCCCGACGACGGTGGCGATGTGGTCGGCATAGGCGTCCACCACGACCGCCAGCGAGGTCAGCTGGTCGGAGGTACGACGGGACTCCGGAGTCAACAGGTCGCCGAGCAGCGCCTCGGGGTCACCGAACATCCCCTGGAGCGACTCCAGGTCCATCCCCGCGCCGAGGGCCGGGTCTGCGCCCTCGCCGCCCATCATGCCGCGGAGGCGACCGGCGAGGTCCTGCTGGGCGGCGGCCTGCGACGTGGCCAGGGCGAGGAGTAGTTCTTCGAACCGGCCGCGTACCGCCGGTCGGCTGAGCACCGAGTTGGACGCCAGTTCCCGGGCGCTCACCCACAGGAGCGCCTCCTCCTCGGGCAGGCTCCAGTCGGAGGCGAACCCGGCGATGTTGGCCGTCACGAGCAGCAGCTCGTCGGACGGGGCCCACGGCAGGGCGAGCGGGTACTGGCCGAGCGTCCGTTGGGCCAGGTGACCCACGACCGAGCCCACCTGCAGGCCGAAGAACATGGGCCCCATGGTCGAGGCCATCTGGCCGAGCATTGCGGCCATACCGCCCGTCGGGTCGTCGACCGCCGGGTCCAGACCGAACCCCGGAAGTCCTCCTGCCGGGGGCTGATCGCCGTCCGGGGGCGGGGCGGCCATCGCCTGGAGCACGGGCTTCCAGGACTCGAGGGCCCGGACCGTCCAGTCGCCCCGGCCCACCGGCACGCACGTGAGGCGCCGCCCGTCGGCGGTGACGGGCATGCCCGTGGCCTCGATGACGTTCAGTTCGGCCACGCGGGTCAGCTGCTCCACGGTGATCCGCTGCACGGGGTCCACGTTCGGCTCGGGGGTGCCGCCGGTGGCCACATTGAGGGCGAACGAGCGGGTCATCTCCCAGTGGTCGGGCCCGTTCGACCCGAGCATGTTCATCAGGTCGCCGAGCAGGGACTGGAAGGGGTTGGAAGCGTCCCCGGAATCGGGCGGTGTCATGCGACCATGCTAGGACCCCACCTGCGGTGCCGGGACGGCGGGCGCCCGGCTAGCCCTGGTCGAGAACGACGGTGGCCTCCATCGTGGAGCCGTCCCGGAGCACGGTGACGAGCACCTCGGCGCCGGGGGGATCGCCGTAGATCCGGGTCGACAACTCGGCCACCGACCGGATCTTCTGCCCGTCGACACCGGTGATCACATCACCGGGGAGCAGGCCGGCATCGGCCGCCGCGCCGTACGACGACACCGACGTCACCTGGGCGCCACCGGCGCCCGACGTCGTGGGCGCGTCGGTCAGGGCCACCCCGAGGGTCCCGTGGTCCACCGACCCGTGGCTGACGATCTGGGCGACGACGTCGCGGATCAGCGCGGCCGGGAGGAAGACCGACGTCCTTCCGTTCCCGGTGCCGATGACGGCGTCGAGGACGCCGGTGACGGCACCCGAGCCGTCGACCAACGGGCTGCCGAGGTCGTCGACCGTCATGGGTGCGGCCACCCCCGTGGCGCAGAACCCGTCACGCTGCCCGATGCCGGCGTAGAGCACCGCTCCGGCGTAGAGGCGGGCGGTGGGGACCTCGTGCCCGGGGGCGCGCGGCTCCATGGCCATGGCGACCACCATGGAGCCGGTGGCGGGATCGCCGTCCGCGAAGTCCGCGGCCGGTAGATCGTCGTCGATCCGCAGCACGGTGATGCCGGTGGTGGCGTCGCTCCCCACGGGGGACGCAGCGTGGCGGCTGCCGTCGGGCTCCACCACGGTGATCGAACGGGCGCCGGCCACCTCGGGCTGCATGGCCATGACGATCCCGCCGGCCTCGGCCACCAGACCGGTGGCGACGGTGGTGCCCTTGGTCCGGTTGACCAGCAGGGCCACCATCGAGTCGTGCGCCGGGGTCGCCACCGCCGTCATCCGCCGCAGGTCGGTGAGCTGGCTGTGACCCGCCTCCGTGGTGGGCACACCCGACACCCAGGTCGTCCGGGGCGAGGCAGCTTCACGTGCGGCGTCGGCGGAGGTCAGCACCAGGACGACGACCACCATGGTGAGGGCGACACAGGCGACCATCCCGCCGGCCAGCCACCGGCCGTTCGGGGCGCGCTCGGGTGGCGGTACCGGGCGGGTCGCCATGGCGGCCGACCCCCGTTCGGACGGGTGGAGCCACAGGCGGTCGTCCGGCGGCACCCAGCCCCGCAGGGGGCCGTCCTCGTCCGGCAGATCCGGGGAGTGCGCGTCGAAGTCGTCGGGTGGGTCTCCGTGCACGGAGCGAAGGTTACCGATCGTCGGCTGCGAAGGGATGGCGCGCGGTGCAGCTCGGCCGCGCGGCGCGTCCGGCCCGTGCCCCTCCCCGGTCGCCCTACGATGGCGAGGTGGCCCGGGACCTCGCGATCGACCTCGGGACCTCCAACACCCAGGTCTTCGCCCAGGGCAAGGGGGTCATCCTGGAGGAGCCGACCGTCATCGCCCTCAACACCCGGACCCACGAGGTCCTGGCGGTGGGTGATGAGGTCTGGCAGCTCATCGGCCGGACCCCGGGGTCCATCGTGGCCGTCCGCCCGTTACGCGAGGGGGCCATCACCGATTTCGGCATCACCGAGCGGACGATCCGCCTGCTCCTGCGGCGATCCGGGGTCACCAAGCTGACCCGTCCCCGCGTCCTCCTGTGCGTCCCGTCGGCCATCACCTCGGTCGAACGACGGGCGGTGAAGGAGGCGGCGCGCCGGGCCGGGGCGTCGGCGGCACACCTGATCGAGCAGCCGATGGCCGCCGCCATCGGCGCCGGCCTCGACATCCACGAGCCGGTGGGCAACATGGTGGTCGACGTCGGCGGGGGTACGACGGAGACGGCCGTGATCTCGCTGGGCGGGATCGTGGCCTATCGGGCCGTCCGCTGCGGCGGGTTCGACATGGACGCGGCGATCCAGGACTACGTGCGCCAGAAGTACGGCGTGGCCATCAGCGAGCGGACCGGCGAGGAGCTCAAGATCGCCATCGGCTCGGCCCTCCCCTACGAAGGGGAGATGCAGGCGGAGGTCCATGGTCGGGAGGTCACCTCGGGTCAGCCCCGGACCGTCGTGCTCACCCCCGAGGAGATCCGGTTCGCCTTGAGCGAGCAGGTGGACCTCATCGTCGACACCGTGCTCGGCTGCCTGGGCGATGCGCCCCCCGAGCTGGCTCAGGACATCATCTACGAGGGCATCCACCTCCTGGGCGGTGGAGCGAAGCTCCGTGGCCTGGCCGACCGGCTGGCCGAGGAGACCGATGTCCCCGTGACTGTGGTGCCCGACCCGCTCGGCTGTGTCGTGCGCGGTGCGGGGCTGTGCCTCGACTCGTTCGACAGCCTCCGCCCGATCTTCGCCGCCGCCGAGTCCTGAGCCCCCGGGCCGGCCACCCGTCAGTCCACGGCCAACCCTCAGTCCACCGCCAGCAGGTCCTCGGCCACCTGGCGGACCTGCCAGTCGCGGTCGTCGAGACACCGTCGCAGGGCGGCGTCCACGTCGGGACCCTCGAAGGCGGCCAGAGCCACGGCCGCCCGACGCCGGATCGCCGGCTTGTCGTCGAGGGACGCCAGCACGGCGGGCAGTCCGGCCGGGTCGCCGATGGCTCCGAGCGCGGCCACCGCCGCCTCGCGGCACAACGGGTCCGCGTGGGCCGTCCCGCCGGCCGCCAGTCCGGCCAGTCGACCGACCGTCTCCGCCGCCCCGCGTTCACCGGCCGACCACGCCGCCATCTCCACCACCGAAGGGTCGGGGTCGTCGAGGAGGTCGAGGATGGCGACGTCACCATGCACGGCGGCCAGCTCGACGGCTCGGCGGCGCACCGACGGCTCGTCGTCGACGAGCCCGGCGGCCAGATCGGCGTCGTGCAGCACGCCCAGTCGCTCCAGCGCCCCGAGCGCGGTCGAGCGCACGGTCGCCGCTGGATCGGAGAGACCGGATCGAGCAGTGGCGTGGTCCCCCACGTGGCCGGCCCGGGCCACGTCGCGGCGGCGCTCGGTGACGTCGCGGTCCTCGGGTTCCGTGGCAGGCTGCACGGCACCACTATGACCGACGACGACCTCCCGACCACGCCGGACGCGGGCGGCGGGCGGGACCCGGTGACCTCCGCGGCACCGCCTCGACCGCCGAGCCCCCCGCCACCGGCTCCACCGCCACCGGCCTCCCCGCCACCGGCTCCACCGCCGAGCCCCGCGGCACCGGCCTCCCCGCCACCGGCGGGGCACGAGGTGCCCGTCCCGATCCCGTCGCCGCAGCGCACCGAGGCGAGGCGACCCTCGTGGGTCCGGCGCATCATCTGGGCGGTCCTCATCCTCCTGGTGGCGGCCGCCGTCGTGGCGTCGCGCGTCAACCTCGACTACTACGCCATCCAACCGGGCACGGCACAGTCGGTCCAGCCGTTCATCAGCGTCCCGGCGGACAAGGCCCACCCGGTCATCCGTCCGGTCCTGCTGACCGATGTCCGCGAGGCCCGGGTGACCGCCCTCAGCTATCTGTTCTTCAAACTGCAGTCGGACACCGCGATGTACTCCGTGCCCGCGGTGACCGGTGGCACGTCTCCCTCCGAGCTCGACGCACAGGGCGCCCTCCAGATGTCCCAGGCCGAGTCGGCGGCCAAGACGTCGGCCCTGCGTCACCTGGGCTACACGGTCACCGCCACGCCGGTGGGTGCGGTGATCGCCGGGACCTTCGAGGGGACCCCGGCCTTCGGGGTGCTGAACGTCGGTGACGTGGTGACGGCGCTCGACGGAGCACCGACACCCACGGCGCTGGCCCTCACCCAGGCACTCTCCACCCACCATTCCGGCCAGACGGTGACGTTCTCCGTCCGGCGGGGCGGCAGCGGGAATCCGGTGCCCGTGCCGCTCACCCTGAAGCGGACGACGGTGGACATCGGGGGACAGAAGGTCACCCTCGATGTCGGGATCACGCCCCAGGACCAGGTGGACTACACCTATCCCTTCCCGGTGTCGATCGATGTGCGGAACATCGGCGGGCCCTCGGCCGGCCTGGCCATGACGCTCGGGGTGATCGACGCGTTGAGTGGTGGACAGCTGACCGGTGGGCACACGGTGGCGGCCACGGGGACCATGGACGCGTTGGGCGACGTCGGTGACGTGGGCGGTGTGGCGCAGAAGACCGTGGCCGTCGAGAACGCCGGAGCCACCATCTTCCTCGTGCCACCGGGGGAGTACAACGACGCCAAGTCGAAGCAGAAGCCCGGCCTGGCCATCTACAAGGTGTCCACCCTGGACGAGGCGCTGCGCGTCCTGGCCGCCAACGGCGGTCACGTCCCGCCGGGGGTGGTCACCACTGCCGTGACGGCGCCGTGACGGCTGCGCCGAGCAACGGCGCGGGATGAGCCGCTCGCCCGACCCGCAGTCGTAGGCTCTCGGCATGCCTGAGGAACGCCGGATGACCATCACCTCCTCGTCCCACCTGGCCCCGGACGACGTGGCCCGGCACACGTTCGCCTCGGTCCGTCGTGGGTTCGATCCCGCCGAGGTGCGGGACTACCTCGAGTCCCTGGCCAACGGACTGCGCGGCCAGGCCGAACGCGAGCAGGAGCTGCTCGCCGCGCTGGCCGAAGCGGAGGATCGGGCGGCCAACCCGGTCATCGACGACGCCACGCTCACCAACGCGGTGGGCAAGGAGACGGCGCGGGTGCTCCAGAGCGCCCACGATGCGGCGTCCGAGATGGTGGCGAACGCCGAGGCCGAGGCGACCCGACTGGTCACGGAGGCCCGGAGCGAGGCGGAACGGCTGCTGGTCGAGGCCACCGAGGTCAACGGGCAGGCCCGGGCGCGGGCCGACGCCGTGATGGCCGAGCGCACGGCCGAGGCCGAGGCCGCGGCCGCGTCGTTGCAGGAGCGGACCGAGCACCAGGTGGCCGCCGCACTCGACAAGGTACGGGCTGACGCCGAGGAGCTGACCGAGCGGGCCCGGTCCGAGGGCCGCGTGATGGTGGAGGAGGCCCAGCAGCTGCGGGCCCGCGTGCTGGCCGACCTGTCACGACGCCGCAAAGTGCTCCACGCCCAGATCGAGCAGCTGCGAGCCGGACGCGAGCGCCTCGCCGAGACGATCACCGATGTCCGTCGGTCGGTCGACGCCATCGCCGAGGAGTTGTTCAACGCCGAGAACGAGGCCCGGCTGGCCGCCGAGGTGGCCGGTCGCGAGGCGGCCGGTCGGCCCGACGAGGGAACCCCCGAGGAGCTGGCGGCGGCCCTGCTGGCCGAGGAGGCCGCCGACGCCGGGGAGCTGGCGGCGAGCGAGGGGACGGCGCCGGGTCCGGCCGCGCCTGCCCCGGTCGAGCAGGTGGACGCGCTGTTCGCCCGGCTGCGGGCCGCACAGGACGGGGACCCCGGCACCGGTTCGACCGCCGTCGAGGACGGAGCCGTCGACGACGTCGTGGCGGCACCCGGCGGCGTGGACGCACCGGTCGACCCCGCACCGGACGGTGAGGTGGCTCCGGACGGCGAGGTGACACCGTACGATGAGGTGATTCCGGTGGAGACCCCCGTGGTTGACGACGTGACGGTGGAGGCGGACGAGTCCGAGGACGAGCCGGACGGCCCCCCCGAGGCCCGCCATCCGCTCGCCGTCCAGCGGGACGAGCTGATCGCCCCGATCGTGACCGCGCTGTCCCGCAGACTCAAGCGGTCGCTCCAGGACACCCAGAACGACCTGCTCGACAAGTTGCGGGTCAAGGGGACGACGTGGTCGGCGGATCTGCTGCCCGACGAGACCGAGCAGATCGACTCGCTGTCCACGTCGAGCCTCCCGTTCCTGGAGGAGGCCGCCGACGCCGGTGCCGCCCTGGTGGGGAACTCGAAGTCGCGGCCGTCGACCGACGCGCTCCTCGCCGTCGCCCACGAACTGGCCGAGACGGTCGTCACCCCGCTCCGCAGGCGTCTGGCCGACGGGGACGGACTCGGTGGTGCGGAGGAATCGGTGGTCACCGAGCACGTCGGCTCGGCCTTCCGGGAGTGGAAGGGTGAGCGTATCGAGCGCCTGGCCGGCGACCACGTGGTGGCGGCCCTGTCGCTGGGGACGATCGCCGTGGTCGGGAAGGATGGCGTCGAGTGGGTCTCCGTCGCCCGTCCCGGCGAGTCCCCCTGTCCGGATTGCGAGGACAACGGGCTCAACGGCGCCCAGCGGGCAGGCGAGGACTTCCCCACCGGGAACCCGCACCCGCCGGCCCACCCGGGGTGTCGATGCCTGCTCGCGCCCGCCGCACCCTAGGCTGCTGCCGTGCGCACTCCCAGTGACATGCCCGCGCCCGCCGCCGCCTCCGGCTCGACCAGCCATCGGGGACGCCGCTGGATCATCCTGGCCGTGGTCGTGGTGGTGGTACTCGTCCTCTCACTCCACACGTTCGCGGTGTTCTACACCGATGCGCTGTGGTTCTCCTCGGTCAACCTGCACTCGGTCTGGCTGAAGCTCTTCGAGATCAAGGCCGGCCTGATGCTGGTGTTCAGTGCCATCTTCGCCGTCCTCCTGCTGATCAGCCTCCTGGTCGCCGAGCGGCTGGCCCCCGAGGGACCCTCGGTGGATGCCGAGGACGAATTCGTCAAGCGGTACCGGGAGGTCATCGGCCCCTACGCCCGGTGGCTGCGGGCCGTCGTGGTGGTGGTGCTGTCGCTGATCATCGGCAGCCAGGCCCTCGGCCAGTGGCAGAACTGGATCCTCTTCCGCAACAGCACCCCCTTCAACGCCACCGATCCGCAGTTCCACAAGAACGTCGCCTACTTCGTCTTCACCCTGCCGTTCCAGCAGTTCGTCATCCACTGGACCCTGGTGGCCCTCGTGGTCGTGCTGCTGGTCACCACGCTGAGCCACTACCTGAACGGCGGCATCCGCATGCAGGGCCCGAAGCCGCGGGTCCGACCCGCGGTCAAGGCCCACCTGTCGGTCATCCTCGGCCTCATCGCCCTCACGAAGGCCGTCGGCTACTACCTGGCCCGGTTCAATCTCGACCTCTCCTCGAACGGCTACGTCCAGGGGGCGGGCTACACCGACGTCCACGCCCGGCTCCCCGCCCTCGAACTGCTCATCCTGGTGTCGCTGGCCGCCGCCGCACTCCTGATCTACAACATCCGTCGCCAGGGTTGGGCCCTCCCCATCCTGGGCGTCGGGCTCTGGTTCCTCGTGGCGCTGACGGCCGGGACCATCTACCCGGCGGCGGTCCAGGCGCTCAAGGTGAACCCGGCCCAGAACACCCTCGAGCACCCCTACATCCAGCGGAACATCGATGCCACCCGCAAGGCCATGGGCATCGACAAGGTGGTGAGTGCGAACTACCCGGCGTCGAACAACCTGTCGGCGACCCAGGTGTCGGCCAACAACGACACCCTGTCGAATATCCGGCTGTGGGACCCGCTCCAGACCCAGCCCACCTACGACAAGCTGCAGGACCTGAAGTCCTACTACCAGTTCAACAGCCTGCCGATCGACCGCTACACCGTCAACGGCGCCGAATCACCGGCCGTGGTGGGCGTCCGCGAGGTCAATTCGGCGGACCTACCGTCGACCTCCTGGGTGAACACGACCCTCCAGTTCACCCACGGCTTCGGCATGATCGTCTCGCCGGCCAACACCGCCACCTCGACGGGAGCCCCGTCGTTCGCCGTGGGCTCGGTGCCCCCGGTGTCGACCAGCGGCCTACCCGTGATCACCCAGCCGTCCGTCTACTTCGGCCTCAGCAACACGGGCTACGTGGTGGCGAACACCAAGCAGGCCGAGATCGACTACCAGGCCGCCAACGGTGCCAACGTCGAGACCCACTACGCCGGGGACGGCGGGGTGCAGCTCTCCTCGTTCTTCAAGCAGGTCATGTTCGCCCTCCGGTTCAACGACCTGAACCTTCTCATCTCGAGTCAGATCACCGGCCAGTCCCGTCTGATGTTCGACCGAGGCGTCCAGGCCCGCGTGTCCAAGGCGGCGCCCTTCCTGAACCTCGACGCCGACCCCTACCCGGCCATCATCAACGGGCACATCGAGTGGATCCAGGACGCGTACACGACGTCGGCCAACTATCCCTATGCGCAGAACGCCGACACCGGTGCGGTGGCGTCGGGCAGCGGACTGTCGGGGACGTTCAACTACGTGCGCAACTCGGTCAAGGTGGTCATCGACGCCTACACGGGCAAGATGACGTTCTACGTCATGGACCCGAAGGACCCGATCATCCAGACCTACGAGAAGGCCTTCCCGGGGATGTTCACCCCGGCCTCGAAGATGTCGACCGAGCTGAAGGCCCACATCCGGTACCCCGAGGACATCTTCACCGTCCAGGCCAGCATGTACGGCAAGTACCACATCACCAACGCCACGAGCTTCTACAACGCCGCCGATGCGTGGACGCTGTCCCCCGACCCCGGTGCCGGTTCGCCGTCGCAGGCCCTCGCCACCACCCAGACGGTCAACGCCCAGGGCCAGGTGGTGTCGACGGGTCAGCTGGTGCGGATGTCGCCGATCTATCAGGTCATGCGCGTGCCCGGCGAGACGCAGCAGTCGTTCACGCTGCTCGACGCCTTCGTCCCGGTGTCCTCGAGCAGCCAGATCCAGAACCTGTCCGGATTCATGATCGCCGGCTCCGACCCCGGTCAGTACGGACAGCTCAAGATGTTCGTCACCCCTCGGGACAGCCCACCGAACGGCCCGGCCATCGTGGCCGCCAAGATCGACGCGCAGCCGAACATCTCCAGCCAGATCTCGCTGCTCAACCAGAACGGGTCCTCGGTGCTGCTCGGCAACCTCCTGCAGATCCCGGTGGCCGGATCGCTGCTGTACATCCAGCCGCTCTACGTGGAGTCGTCGAGGAACACGTTCCCCTTGCTGCAGCGGGTGATCGCCCAGTACGGCAGCCAGTCCGCCACCATCGGCGACTCGGTCTCGGCCGCCCTGACGTCGCTCTTCGGGGCGCCGATCCAGGCCACGCCGAGCGGTGGTGGTGGGACGTCGACCGCGCTGTCGGCCCAGGCCCGAGCCCTGCTGGCCCAGGCCCAGGCCTCCTACACCCAGGCCCAGGCGGATCTGAAGGCCGGCAACCTGGGCGCCTACCAGAACGACATCAACGCGCTGGAGTCTGCGCTGCAGGCCGTCCAGGCGCTCACCGGCGGTCCCGTGGCCAGCACGACCACGACGACCACCAACCCGAACCAGGCGGCCGTCGCCGCGCTGAGCAACTGACCGGCGTGGCCGCCCTCGGCCCCCGGGCCACGGGTCGGGTCGTCCCGGGGGAGTGGTAGTCTGTCGCTCCACGACGCGGGGTGGAGCAGTCTGGTAGCTCGTCGGGCTCATAACCCGAAGGTCGGAGGTTCAAATCCTCCCCCCGCCACTATTCTCCGAGATACTCGTCGGAGAGCATCCAAGGCCCAGGTCCTGACCTGGGCCCTTGTGCTGCCCGGGGGTCGGTAGGAGGCCCTTCGGGGCGAGTATCTCGGACGATTTCCGGGGTTTCTCGGACTGGGCCTGTGCATCTGCGAGTGCAGCACAGCCCTGCCCAGGCCTGCGGGTTCATCACGATCGGCCGCCCGTGCACCACCTCCCCCTGTGCTGCCCGGGGCACCGTCGCGCAAAGAGGCCCAGATTTCTTCGCGGATCGAATGCCTCTCGTCGCGGACGGCTCACGGGTCCTTGGGCCGGGGCGATCGTCGTCCGGGCGGAGGAGGACCGAGTGATGAGCGACAACCGCTACCTGACGAGGAGGGAGGCGGCTGCCGCGTGCGGCTGCCACCCGGACACCATCCGGCGGGCCGAGGCCCGGGACCAGCTGCCCAACAAGCGCACCCGGCCCGGCGGCAGCGTCGAGATCCCGGTGTCGGACCTGGTGGCTGCCGGGCTGCTCGCGCCGGTGGCCCCCGGCGACCCCCTGCCGGAGCTGATCACCCGGACCAGGAACGAGCGCGACCTGATCGAAACCCGCCAGCTGGTGGCCCTCGAGCGGGCCCGGGTCGCAGCCCTCGACACCCTGCTCGACCGGGCGCACGAGGAGATCACCTTCCTGCGCCAGCTCGTCTCCCAGCAGGGAGCAGCGTGATGGGGCGGCCTCCCACTGGGACCCGGCGCCGTCGGCGGAACCACTGGCTCGGTGGCGTGGCCCGGCTGGACGACCCGACCAGACGCGTCGAGGCGTCGTTCACCAGCGAGCCGGCCATGGAGGCCTGGATCGCCGAGCAGCTCGACCGGCGGGGCCGTGGTCTGGAGCCGGAGCCGCCAGCGCGGGCGGACGGGGTGGCGGCCAGTGGGGCGGACGCGTCGGTGCCTCCCCCCGGCTCCTTCGAGGCCGTCGCCCGCCAGTGGCACGAGGAGTGGTATGTCGAGATGGAGCACGGTGGTGCCGACCGCCAGGTGGACGTGCTCCGGGACATGGAGCTTCACCTCTTCGGCCCCTTCGCCCACCTCTTCGAGCTCGACCACTTCGAGGGCCGCCAGCTGGTCAAGGACTGGCTCCGGACGATGTCAGGTCGGCCGCCGAAGGCTCCCGACTCGTCGCTCGTGGCCGCCGCGCCGGGTTACGCCAAGGATACCGTGACGCAGTTCCTCTGGATGCTGCGGCAGGTGATCGAGCACGCCCGCTCGCAGGGCCTCCCCATCCCCACCTACGCGGCAGGCGGAGCGATCACCGCCTTCGACCCGGTCGGTCGTCCGAACCGCAAGGCACCCCTGATCGGCGTCGACGACGCCGTGCGCATCGCTGCCGGCCTCCACGTGATCCACCAGCAGGTGATGTGGCTGCTGCGCCTCGGCGGCTTGCGCATCTCCGAGGCCTACGGTCTCGACGTGGAGGACCTCGTTCTCGACGGCGAGGGCCACGGGTATCTCCTCGTCACCGACCTCGGAGGACGGGCCTTCCGTCAGCGGTCCCCGGACGGCGGGCTCGTGGTCACCCACAAGAAGGCGGGCGGAAAGACCGACGCGGCCACCCGCGGCGTCCCGCTGCCCCACCAGCTGACCGAACTGGTTCGGGCGATCATCGCCGCCTTCCACACCGACGAGGAGGGTCGGATCGACGTCGCCGCCCGCCTGGTCCCGACCATCCGGTCCGCCCGCGGCGGCCAGGGGGGCTTCCGGAGCGCATTCAACGCGGCGGCGGGAAGTGTCTTCGACACCGACGCGGAGCTCGAAGCGAGTGTGGTCGCCCACGACCTCCGCAAGGGCTACGCCACCGATCTCGCCTGGAACGAGAGCATCTCCGGGCTCCTGGCCCGTCGGGCCATCGGTCACCGGGCCGGGCAGGACGTGTTCTCGCTGGTCTACACGCTCGACCCGAGGCTGAAGAAGCACCTGGCACCGGTGGCCCGGGCCCTCGAGGCCGACATCGACGAGGTCACCACGTCCCTCATGGTCCCGACGGGCAGCCGGCCCCAGTACGGGCCGGCGGTCTCCCGTGACACCATTGTGCGCATCGATTCCGTCCTCGAGGCGGCAGGGTGGCAGGTGGATCACGACGAGGACGGGTTCGTCTCGGTGGCCGAGGCGGCCATGGTGCTCCAGTTGGCCGAGACGGCGACGAGGCGCCTCATGGGCAAGGCGTTCCCAGCCGTCAAGGGGCCCCGGGGCTGGCGGGCCCGCCTGGAGGACGTGGAGGCCTTCCGCACCCGCAACGCCGGCAAGTGGCTCCTGCCCGACCTGGCCGCCGATGCGGGCGTTCCGTACCACGAGGCCTTCCTGGCGCTCGGGCGCCTCGGGATCGAGCCGGCACGCGACGCCAACAACGAGCGAACCTACGTCCTCACCCAGGAGGAGGCCGACCTGGTCGTCGGGAGCCTCCGGGAGACCGCCGACCTGAATGCCCGGGCCGTCAAGATCGGGGAGGCGGCGGGGGTGCTCGGGGTCGCCCAGTCGACCGTGCGCCAGTGGATCAAGGGCGGCCGTCTCGAGGTCGACGGGTCGACCGACGCCAGCGGCGCAACCTTCGTCACCAGGGCCTCGGTCGAGGCCGAGCGGGCCCTGAGGAAGCCTCCTCCACGTGGAATCGCGGTTACGGCCCTCTGTGAGGCATCCGGGCTCGATCTGGTGTCCGTCGACGCCCTTGTGGTGGCTGGCGTGTTGGTACGGGAGCGGCGGGGGGCGCTCACCCGCGAGTCGGTGCGGGCCTGGATGACCGGCTACCGCCCGGAGTTGCTCGATCGGCTCAACGCGCTCGCGAAGTGACAGGGTCGATCGTCGAGTGCCTCCTTTACCAAGTCGCCCTGGAGGTAGCAGCAGCTCGTGTCAGCCACCCCGACGGCATCAGGCGGGTGTTGGGCGAGCCGATCGACACCGTTTGTGATGCAACCTGATCGTCAGGAGAGTGCCGTCTCAACATGAGGTGTGGTTGCACTGCCCCGGGACCATTCGGCGTTTGGTGGAGTTCTGCGTTGCGTTGGCCGGTAGATGGGTGAACTCGGCTGATCTACCCGCTCGCCTTCCGCGATCGGCCTCGTCCCGGAACGGCGCGCGTCGGACGAGCCACGGCGGTATCGGCGGCCGGCGACGCCAGCCGCCGCTCGAAACCGGTGAGCGCGTCGAGGAGTCCGGCGACTTCGAAGACACGGTTGCGCCGCCCGACGGTGCCCTGGACGAGGACGCCGCGCTCGGCCAGGTGGTTGACGGCATCGTTGGTGCGCTTGCGGGACCGGCCGATGGCCGAAGACGCCGTCTCGACGGTGAGGATGGGGAGGCCCGGCAACGCCGACAACAGCACGTCCGTCGCCGAGGCGCGGCGCACCGGACCGGCGGCGTCACGCCAGCGTTGCTCGATGCGGGCAAGCTCCTCGGCAAAGCCCGCTGCGTCGGCACAGGCGCGCAGCAGCTCGTTGGCGAACCGATCGATCCACTGGAGTGCTGCCTTGTTGGCAGATGCCTGGTCGGGCCGCCCGTCGTAGCGGAAGGAGACCAGGCCGGCGATGTAGGCCCCAGCATTGGTAGCCAGGATCAGGCTCACCGGGGGGACGAAGGTCGGCGCAACCCCGCGCCGGCGGAGGACGAGATGGATGAGCGCCCGACCCACACGACCATTCCCGTCGACGAAGGGATGGATGGTCTCGAACTGTGCGTGCGCGAGGGCGGCCTGGATGACGGCCGGGTAGTCGTCGCTCGAGAGGAAGTCGCACAGATCCTCCAGGAGCGCGGGGACCTGCTCGTGCGGTGGTGGCACGTAGGCAGCCCGGCAGGGATTGGCGCCCCCGATCCAGTTCTGCTCGGTGCGCACCACTCCGCCCCAGCGCTCGTCGCTCGTGCCGGCGAGAAGGTCGCGGTGCAGTGCACGGAGGTCATCGACGGTGAGCGCCCGGTCGCGGTCGGCGAGGTCGAGCGCCCCACGCATGGCGCGGATGTTCCCGAGTACCGACCGAGCGGTCTGGTCGGTGGTCGGGAGGCCGACGTGCTCTGCGAACTCCTCCCTGGCCAGGCGGCGGGCATCGACCTGGAGCCCCTCGATGTAGGACGACCCGACCGCCTCGGCCCGGAGCAACAGGCGGGCCACCGATTCGGTGCTGGCCAGGCCCACCGGACTGTGCTGGAGTGCCGCGAGCGCCCGGTCGGCGTCGGCCAGGTCGGCCACGAGGTCGGCAGGGAGCGTGAGGGAGCGCGACGCGAGGCGGTCCGGAACGTACGCACGATACGAGCAGGCAGCACGCTCCCGCCGGGTCTGCGCGGTCGGGGTACCCTCCCAGACGTGGTCTTCGTAGTGGGCCATGTACCTGTGTCCTTCCGTCAGCCATCATAGTGTCGGTTAGCCGGTAAGTGACACTATGGACCACTCGTAGGGGACAGTTGGCGGGCCCGTCTCCGGTGCAGGACCAGCACGGATCGGTCCATCGGCTCCAGGGCAGCTGCCCACGACCGTGGAAGGCGAGCGGCTCCATCCGCCGAGTTCACCCGTCCACCGGCCAACGCAACGCAGAACTCCACCAAACGCCGAATGGTCCCCCGGGCATCCTTGTGGTTCGGCATTACGTCGACCGCTTCGCTGAGGGTCAGTTGGCCCGAATGACCCTGATGGCCTCGACGACAGAATCTCCGACGGCGCCCGAGCCGGGGAACCCGCCACCGTGGCGCTCGAAGTCGGCGATGACATGGGCCAGTCGGATCGTCATCCGCTCCGTGCTCGACAGCGGACCGTTCTCGAGGACCTCCCAGTCGACCTCGACGCCGCTCTCTGTTCTCGAGAAGGGGATGCGCTCGTCCGGAGACCGGTGGCCCAGCAGGGCAAGAAGGATGGGGATTGTCAGCGGGAAGTCGTCCTGGTGGAGGTGTCGCATCTCGCTCGAGTCTTCAGTCGTCATCATGGTCCTCTCGTCGGTAGGTACCCATAGCGTGTCGGTCCGTTGGGGCCGCGCAATCGTCGGATAGCCGGCATCGGTATTGGATGTGGCTGCATTGGCCTGGCTGGAGCTGGCCTGGTTCGGACTTGATGGAAGCGCTGGGGAGTCGGGTCCCCTTCGCCGGTGCCGACCTTCAAAAGTAGAGACCGCTCGGATTGCGGTCGGTCATCATTCCGACGATGTCGATCGGAACCAGTTCCGCCAGTCCAGGGGTGTCCACCATCGCACCGAGGACACCAGCGCACGGCCAACCGCCCACTGGGGCATTGGCGAGTTCCAGCCAACCCGCAATGTCGAGCGGACCGACCAGGTCGAGGAACCGGCCGGCACCTTCGGGGCGATATGCGAGTTCGATCGTCCTGCCTCCGTGGTGAGACGGTCGGCCGTACTCCCAGATCGATCCGAGCCCCTTGGGCGCGTGCCGCTCGAGATTGCGTCCGATCCAGATCCCAGTGACCTGCTGGTCCCAGCACCAGAGGGTTGGATCGACCACCGTTGCCTCTGGGTCATAGCAGTCGCCGCACACGATCCACGAGTGCTCGCACCCCACCCCCTGGCACCCGCCTCGGGCGACTCGGCCTTCCACGATGCCTGCCTTCACGATGGCGAGCGACACCTGGTGGCACCGTCCTGCCCACATCTCGATGGGCATACTGATCGCTTCTTCGACGTCAGCGACTACGAGAACTCCATGCTTGGAACTTGTCGACATGCCTCCACTGCCTTCCGGGATCTGGAACCCCTGGGCTTCCATCGGCAACCACTGTCCGGGGCACTGCCCCATGTGCATTCAGCTGGTCGACCTCACCCCGGGACGAGTGGATCAGGATGGTGACTGCACCGCCACGTGCGGCCACCTTCACCCCCAGACGCAGGACGAGAGACGCGCGTCTTGCTCGGATTCGTTCGCGAAGTGATGGTTCATGGTCGATCGCCGGTCCTGCGGGCCGGACGGTGACACCCCTTGCCGCGTCGAGCGCGTGCCACTGGCCCAAGTGGCCGTTGTCCGCGGCTGCCGGATGCGTGGCGAACGGGAGTTCCGCCGTGTCGGATCGGAGGGTGGGCTCGCGGCCGACTTCCAGGTTCCGACGGCTCGCTGACCGTCACAGCGTCGCCGTAACGTCCCTGCGCCATCAGAGGCGTGACGAAATGAGGGTGTCATGGACGACTACGGGAAGCACGGCGAAGAGGGTTGGGTCGAGCTCATCGGACCGTTCACCGATGCCGCTGGCGTAGCCGAGCGCCTCGACGCCTCTCCTCGTGATGTCGCTCGACTTACCGGGTCGGGCCATCTGCGCGCACCGGTCACCGCCGACGAGGCAACGGTCCACCCCTGGTTCCAGTTCACAGAACTGGACTGGCGCACCTTCGGGGTCTTCCTATGGGCGGCCGGCTGCCACCGCGGTGCTCCCTTCCGGGACTGGAAGATCGCCGCATGGCTGGGTACGCCCAACCCTCTGTTGGTCGGACGGACACCTCTCGCCCTGATTCGCCCAGGTGGTGCTGACGGGGTGCTCCTGCGACTGGTCGCCAGCGAGGCAGCCCGCTTCACGGAAGAGCCGGTGAGCGAGGGCGTTGATGGGGGTGTTCGCGTAAGGGTCTGACCAGGGGCAGAGCGGGGCCCGGCTAGACCGTTTCATACGCCGGGGACCCGGATTTCATACGGCCGGAGAAACCGCAGCCCAGGGGCGGGTTATGCCTCTGGGGTGGTGTCTCAGGCCCCGAACGGAACCTTTGGTTCCGGGGCGATGAACTCCTCCCACGCAGCAGTTCCATCGGCCCCCAGCACCACGATGTCCCCGTCTGCTGACAGTCGGCCAAGGTCCGTAACGGCTGCGTCCTGGATTGCGGAAGCCAGACGCGCCGCAGCAACATCCGCGGCGCCGCACCGGGTGGCCGCGTCGACAGCGGCGAGGAAGCTCTCCAACGACTTGGCCGGAGAGACGGCAAGGCTGTCCTCGTTGGTCCGCTGCACGCGACAGACGCCCTCACGGGGAAACGCCACCTCCAGCAGTTCGAGGCGGCCCTCGTAGGCACCGACCACCAGGACGACGCAGACCACCGGGAGGGTGCCGGCAGGTGCGAGGAACTCCCCGAAGTCGGATGACGCCCTGAACTCATCCGGCACAGCGTCGAGGGCCCGAGCGATGGCCCAGGCTGCAGCGGGTGGATCCTCGATGCCCTCAGCTGCAGCCGTGATGACCTCGCGAATGTCAACGCTTTGGCCGTCACTCAACTCACCCATGATGGAGCCCGCCATGGTCACGAACACGGAGCTGGCCGTCTGCCGTATTTTCACCTTGTCGTCGGCCCGGCCTGGTATCCCCAGCTCAGGGATCAGCATGACAGAGTGCCGGATCGACCGGTCGGCGGCCAGCACGATGTAGTCCTGGCCCCGACCCGCCGCGATCGCCGTCACCAGCGGACACAGTACGGCTTGCGGGATCTTGGTGACGAGTAGCACGAATGCAGCGTCGTACCGCCACCCGGCGGGAACCGGCTCGGCGGATCCGGGTGGCCGGTGCGGTCGGGGCGTGAACGGGTCGAACGGCGCGCGCTGGGCGGCCCTACGGCACCAGGTTCCGGAGTCTCGGCGAGACGATGTCCATGGCCTCGCGGTAGGGGGGTGCCTCAGGGAACAGCCCGGGAACCACGATGTCGTAGGTCTCAGCCATGTCGGCGAGGTGCTCGAGGATGCGGTCGATGCGATTCGCCCGACCCGCCTTGACCTGCTCGAACTTGACCACCGCCAGCTCGGCGATGTGCCCATCATCCCGCTCCGGTGTGCGCTGGAGGAGGACGGCCTGGTCGGCCAGGTCCGTGGGACGGATGCGCTGGGCGAGGGTGCGGAGCTTCTCGGACGCCATCTCGGGGACGGTCATGGTCAGCACCTCGAAGTCCTCGTAGAACGGTGCCCCGACGTGGGCAGGTTCCGGCGGGTCGAGGACCTCTTCCCGATAGCTGATCTCCACCTGGACCGAGGCGTCCGGGATGGACTCACCACGCACGGCAACATCGTCGAAGTCAAGGCTTCGGGCCGAGTCCGTGGCAGGCTCCTGGGGGATGAAGCGGATGATGTTCTGAATGCCGGCCTGTCGGATGGCCTCGGCCATCTCGTCGCTGTCCAGCTTGTGGCGGGCGGGATCGGTCCTTGTGGCGTCAACGTCCCTGGAGAATCGGATGATGCCGTGGACGTGGCGCAGGACGAAACCACCCTTGAAGACCAGCTGCCCAGGGAAGCTGCGCGACAGCTGGGCGGCCAGTGTCACCAGTGCGAAGTCGCGCACCGCGATGTCCATGCCGCCCGGCAGCGACTCGAGGAGGTCAGTGAGTTGGCGGTCGCTGCCCCACCTCCGTTGGGGATGACGATTGGTCACGAGCGCACGCGCTCGGACTCGAGCGACGCGTTGACGAGTACCCGCCAGGTCTCGTCCAAGTGGCCACTCCTCCTCCCCCGGGGACGCATGAGCACCGGGGCACGGTTCTTCCCGATCCAGTCCCGGAACGGAGCGGCAGCTGGTGGTCCCACGAAGCGCTCGACGACCAGCCCCACGCGGCGTGCAGCCGCTGGCGACCCGGAGAACACCACGGCATCCAGCAGCCGGCGGATGAAGGCCGGGTCACGGGAGTCCGCAAGCACAAGGGCGTCGATGGCCTGCGTGAGTGTCACGGCGTACCGCGGGTGGTTGAGCACGTCGAGGATGGCCCGTTCAGGGCGGGCATAGCAGGGGCCGGGGGCGTCCTCCCAGCCCCAGATGTTCGTCGGGTCAGTCTCCAGGAAGGTGGCGGTCTGGCTGCGGAAGCGGAGCGGCTCGAGGCGAGCGGTCACCAAGACGATGGCCCCGAAGAAGTGCTGGTCGGTGAGTCCGTGGTGCTCGAGGGCCCGCCCGGCGGTGATGAGGTACGGGCGGGTCGCCACCACGTCGATGAGGTCGGGCAGATCCACACCCAGGAGACCGGTGGTGTCAGGAAGGACCAGCAGGTCCCGGCGGACGCGAGCGACCCGGCCGGCGACCGCGAGACGCCGAATGGCCTCCTGGGCGGCTGACGGGCTGCCGGCCACCGATGCCAGCTGCTTCAGGTCTGCCGACGGCACCGAGATGCCCGGGCGTCCCGCGTCGACCGCCGCGCGGTGCATCTCGCGAAGTACCAGGTCATCGATGCCCATGACGTACATTGTACCCGAGAAAACGGTCTATGCACCCCTTTTCCCTCGGACATTGTACATCGTCCATGCTGTCGGTGCGGGCAGTGAGCAGCTGTCACCGGATCGGGCGGCGAAGTGGTCGACGACGCCCGGGCACCAGGGTCCCGCTCCCCACGCGGCCTCAGCTCGGGCGGCGCCCCGTGCCGTCACACCCTCGACCTACGCTTCCCTCCAGACAGCAGGAAGTCCCCGCCGCTGACGATGGGGACTTCCGCAATCGATGCCCCCGGATTTTCATACGAAGGGACAAACACCCAGGTCAGGGCAGTTTGTGCCTGTCTGGATTCGATGAACTTGGTCCCCACGGCCGCGTTTGTGCTCTCCCGCCGGAGACGTCACCCACCACCACGCGAATCGATGTGTTTGAGCACCATTGGCGTAGTCCTTCGGACTTTGTCGAAGTGGAACGAAGCGGCGTAGTCGAAGACAGTGGGCTGGACTGTGAAGCCGGCATCCTTCATCGCCGGCTTCCCACGTTTCTCCCACCCTCGCCACATCTGCTCATCGTTGCCACTAAACGGACCGAACCCGAGCACGTGGACGCGGATGGCCTTCGGGTCGAGCCTCGTCCCGTCCATGACCTCCAGCCGGACTTGGTCGGTGTTCTTGAATGCCTGAGCGCCAGGTTGGTTGGCGATGTACTCGTCGATGATCTTCGGCAGGGTTTCGGACAGGGCCGAGTGCAGTGCCGGACGGCGGAACTTGAATCCCACCGATTCGCCGAACCAGCTAAGTAGCCCGGCATCCGATTGTCGGCGGTCACCCACTCCGGGTGGCCCCGCCGTCTCGATGAACCCAGCAACAGGGTTCCGGACGAGCAGCAATCCCTTGGAGATTGGGATGATCAGCCGCAGGTCGACGAACCACCCCTCAGCCTCAGGGCGCACAAAGGTCGGATCGGGCGCGGCCGGCAGCAGGTAGCCGGTCCGCCACTGCTTCGCCAGCCTGCGGGTGGAGACGTCAAGGGTACGGCCGGGAACCAGTGGAGCGCCCAAGACAAACGGATGCACCGAACCTGGGCCACCGGCTCCTATGTCACACGTCTGGCTACACAGCACCACCGACACTGTCGGAGCGGTGGCCGACCGGAATGCTGCTGGTTCCTTCTGCGGGTTGAATGCATTCGTGATGGGGTCCTCGCCAGGCGGCATGATCCACGAGAAGGGGACGTCGAGTACGACATCGCCCTGTTTCCACCGATTCAGGGAGTCCAAGTTACCGTCCCAGTTCGCCGGCGTGCAATCCGCAGGCGTCCACTCGGTACTCGCCGGGTCGCCGTCAGACATCGGAGGAGTCCGGGCGAGCCGATGACGGTCCGAGCAATGCCTCGGGTCCTTCGTCGGACACAAGCCGCGGGCGCGGAGCCCGGCGAACGGCAGTCTGGGGCGCCCACTCATCGACAAGACTGACCGGCATGACCGCCTGCCTTGACCGGAAGGAATCCTCTGCGTCAGCCGATGCGAGGCCGTTAGGGTCCCCGGCAGCGAACCGGTCTCGGGCGGTCGGACTGCTGTGGAACCATGCCGCGAGATCGCGCCGGGACCCATCGAGGCTGACCATCACCTGCACCATCGGCCACAGGCACCCCAGGCTCGCTGGACGCGCCGTGCGGCCATGCGTCTTCCATCCGAAGAACGTGCGTGGCGCGACCTTGACCGCTTCAAGCACCTCCTCCTGCGGGATCTGCAACACCCGGACCAGGTATGCGACGGCATCCACCGGGTCAGTTGGGGGATCAACGACACGAGGCTCCGGGGGGACGTCCACCTTGGGGAGTGCTCCCCATTCGGACAGCGTCTCCACCACCGCAGGTGTGATCGTCTCGGTCTGAGGCACCGCCGTAGGCGCGGCCCACCTATCCCAGAGGAGTTGAGGTAGCCGAAGGGCCCAGGTCCCAAGGGTGGTACCGATGTCCGGAGCAGCAGCGATGGTCACGAATGCACCTCCTCTTCCACGCGCGGTTCAAGTCCCTCGACAAACGCTGGAGCCAACACCTGGAAGAACAGCGCCAGCGCTGTGCGGTTGAGCTGCCTTGTGACGTTGGCGCAGTTGGTGGCCTCGAACGGCATCGCCTGCTCCCGGTAGACGTCAAGGTCGACCAAGAAGCTGTAACGCTCGTCGGTCCCTGCGTCGCGGAACACACCGCTTTGGATACGAGCACCGGCGGTCTCGTCGAGTCGAACCTGAACCTGCTGATGGGCACCCTGCACCAGTGCTCCAAGCATCCCGCGCAGCGGGCCAGCGAACTCGGGTTGGATCTGTTCGGCCCAGTAGCCCGGCGAAGATGCGTCGGTGGCCGACAGCCGGTTGATGTACCGCAGGCCAATGCGCTGGACGAGGCTCGACTTGGTCGCATCCACGAATGCTGGCAGCGCGCGAGCCAGTGGGTCGGCAAGGCTCAGGCTGAATCGCTGATAGCTCGAAGTCTGGACGATGACCATGGCGGGGAGCAGCGTGATAGTCAGGTCCCTGGTGGGGGTGGCGACGACCCATCCTTCCTGTCGGGTCGTGCTGCTGTTTGCGCCGTCTGGGGTCACCGTGAGGTTCAGCGAGCTCAGTGCCGACTTCTCGAAGACGGGGAACTCGTCGGAGCCAAGCGCAGTCCAGATCTCGATGGCCTCCGCTTCGGGAAGCTCGGTTCGATCGGAGACGAACCGCACCTCCGCCACGGCTGCCTCCATGTGGGTTTGACCGAGGACCTGTCGCTCCGAGGCCGGCAGCCCCGCCAGGGGCGTATCGAACTCATCCCTCGATGGAGTCATGTCGTACCTTCGTCCGGATCGATGTGGCACTAAAGTAGCACTCACCTGTGACACCGTTCGGGGCAGGCCACGAAACGCAACCCGGTCATCCTCGGACCATTGCGCGTGCACCTGCGCAGGCGAACCATTGTGCAGGCCTGCGATTTCACATGCTCCGGGTCCGATTCCCATGCGCAGGGGCAACCGCCCAGGTCAGGACAGTTTACGGCCGCTCGTCCGGCGATGGTTCGGGCTAGGGAATGGTCCGCACCACCGCGCACCACCCCCTGTTGGGCAGCGGTGCGCAGTGCTATGAGATCGAGGGCTGGGTGTCCGGGGGTGACGGGGCCGAGCAGTCCCCCGCCTGGGATGCGCCCTGGGCGTCTTGGTAGGCCTGCACCTGGTAGCCGTTCGCCTGGGAGATGTAGCCGTTGGCGGTGGCCAGCGCGCTGGTGAGCGCCTGCTGGGCCGCCCCTACCGCCTGGTTCACGCTGCCTTGGGTGGGCGCACCGTCGGCATAGGAGGGCAGCTGCGACTGGGCGCTCTGCAACGCGGCGAAATCCTGCTGCAAGGTGGCGACGTCGCTGCGGACGGTTGTGGCGTCGCTCTTGGTGCTGGAGCCATCCGAAGACACCGAATAGGTGTCGGAGCTCACCGTGTAGGAGTCAGAGCCGACCGAGTAGGCATCGGAGCACACCTGGCCCTGTGCGGTGCCACCCTGGGCCTCGCCGATGACCTGTTGCTCGAGCTTGGCGGTGGCGGCCAGGTCGGTCTGGGCTTGGGCTAGGTCCTTGCCGTACGACCCGAGCGAGCCGGTGAGTCCGCTGACGTCCTGGGACAGCCCGTTGATGTCGTTGCTGACAGCCGCGGATGCCCGGTCGATGGCTGCCTTCTGCGCCGCCAGCTGGTCGGCAGCAGCAGCTTGGTTGTTCACCGAGCCGGTGGCACCTTGGAGTGCTGCCAGGGCCTGGTTGAAGTCGGAGGCGGTCGCTGTATGGAACGTGACCGGGCCCAGCGAACCGTCCGACTGGGGGAAGTTCACCGTGAAGGAACCGTCGGACAGGGTGCCGAACACCTCGGTGCCGCCGTCGAAGCTCAGGGTGATCGTCGAGCCCTGGATCTGACCGGAGACAGAGATGGTCTTGGTGGAGACGGTCTGGTTCGGCGGGGTCCCTGAGAGGGTGTCGAGCTGGGCGGTCCCGCTGACGGAGGTGCCGCTCTGAGTCCACTGGATGAAGACGATCCCGTCCGAGGCGTGGGCCAGGTACCCGGTCCCGACTGCCCCCTGCCCAGGGACCGTGGTGGCGCTCGACGAACCGGCCGGCGCACTCGGGTTCGACGAGGTCCGCACCTGGAGCAGCACTCCGGTGACCGCGGCCACCAGGACGACAACGGCCGCAGGGATCCAGACGGCCTTCTTGGCGTACCACCGCTCCTTGGGACTCGGTGCGACCGGCAAACCGGTCGGAACTGGTGGATACCCCGCCGGTGGCGGGGTCACCGGTGGTTCGGGGGGTACCGGCTCTGTGGGGTCCATGGCTGTCCTCGTGCTCCGCCTCGCGATCAGTGTCCTACGACGAACCTACTTCGGGCATGTGCCGGCAGGCCCGTGTCCGGGACCAGGTGTGCTGGTCAGCGCCGGATTCGCTACCCCAGAGGGTCGGTGTACGTCTCGCCGTCAGCCGAGATGATGGCCGTCCACACCGCGCCGTCCCAGAACCTCCACGGGTGGCGCTGGTGGGGGTCGGGGTACCACCCGGGCTCCGGTGAGGAGAGCTTCGTCTGAGCCGCTGGTGGCGGCTGGGCTTCCGGCACCGTGGTCGGAGGTGCCGCCGGACTCGCTGCCGGTGCCACATGCGTTACCTGTCCAGTTGGTGCTGCCGGGGCTTGCACTGGGGCTGCCGCCTGTGCCGGCGCTTCGCCCGAGAGCCGGGCGAAGAGTTCGGCCTCGGTGAGCTGCTCTGCGCCATAGCCGAGCGCGGATGCGAGCCGGCTTGGCCCCCCCGACCGCAGACCACCAGCGTGACGGTCTTCGACACTCGCTGGGCCGGCTCGCCACCGGCGTCGCGGATCCCGGTGGTGGACCGCGCTGCGGTGTGCCCATAGAGCCGGCAGCAGATCGGGGCCGGGGAAGGCGTCGCTAACGCGCGCCCATCAACTACACCGGGGGGCGTGTATGGGCGCGCGTTAGCGACGTGCTCGCCATTTGCGGAGGAGCTCTTCGACCATCCCCGCCCCGCCTGGCAACTCGGGAGTCCCCGGGGCGGGCTGCACTGCGCAGTGCTCCGCGGACGGTCGCAGGGGTTGTGAGCACCAGCCCGCTCCAGTGTCCCGAACGGACCGGACGACCATCGGAGCTGTCACGATCGACTGCTCGACAGATGTCCACTTCGACAACGCCGCGCCATGCGCCGAGCACCGAGGTTGATTGCCCGTGGATCGGCTTCCCGCACAGGTAGGGATGGCGCTCCGGAAGGCCCGGGTCGCTGAGGAAGGACTTCACCATGACCACGATCTTCACCACCCAGATGCAGGACGAGAGCTGCAACGACGACGATGACGAGACCGTTCACGTCCCGCTGTGCAGTATGGACTGCCAGCACCAGACTCGGGCTGACGCACTGACCTGTGCCACGGTCAGCGCCAACGCCATGGCGGTCGAATGCGTGGAGACCCGCTCGGTCCCGCCACTTTGGCCGGTGCACTGGGAGAACGGCTGGGCTGGGTACTGCGACGGTCCCGGCTCACCGCTCTCGGTCGGGCTGACGGACGAGATGGTCGTCTTCACGGCCTTCGACGGCGAATGGCGGATGATCTTCGTCATGGAGGTGGTCCTCCCCTGAGACTCGCAGCGTGCAGAACACGAAAGCTGTCGGTCGTGAGCGGGTCCCGGCGCCACCGTCCCCTGGGGCCGACGTCGCATGCCCGCCGTACGGGAGGGACATAGCCGGACGAAACCCGAGGCTGGTCGGCGACCCATCGTTGGCTCATCCCCACAAGGCCGGTGCGACCGTGCACCTGGCTCAGATCCTGGTCCACGAGCAGCTCGGAGCGATTTCCGTTCACGGGCCCTTCCGCGTCGAGGGCATGTGGTCGGCCCTCTATGACGAGGTCGGCGAGGCGTTCGGGGAGTTCGTGGACATCGGGGTGCGCCTCGAGGCACTCCCGGTCGGTCCCGACGCCATGAGGGCCGTCGACGACGAGGAGTTCGTCGCCACCACCTACCGGGCAGCCACCCGGGCGGTGGTGGGTGCGGTGTTGGCCCTCCAGCACCTGACGGCCGAGATCGGGTTCATCCTCGGCCTCGACCTCGATGCGACGGATCTGGACGCCCGGTTGCGGCGGGTGGCGCCTGCGCTGGGATTCGAGTCGCATGCGACGATCGAGGGCTGGCACTCGGTGCACGAGCTCGAGCAGCTCCGTCACGCCATCGAGCATCCGAGTGCTGAGACCCTCTACTCGGCCGACTGGGACGGTCTGCCCCGGGCCTGGATATTCTCGGACAAGCCGTTGAAGGCCTCTGAGGGGTACCGGCTCTTCTTCGACTCGCTGGCCGAACGCTGGCTCGAAGTCCCGCCCACCCTCCCCACCCAGACGGTCACCATCGGGGCGGTCCGTGGGGCGAAGTCGACGCTCCCGGCCAAGCGCCCTCCGAAGGCGATCCCGTGAACCGTTCCGACCCGGAGCTGATGCGGCTCGGCCCGGCTGCTCGATACCTCGGGATCACCACCGCGCAGTTGCTGGATCTCGCTCGCAGTGGCGTCGTCCCCTGCGTCGTCATCGACGGCGAGGTTCGCTTCAGCCCAGCCGACGTGGACGCCGTTGCGAGCACGATCCACGGAAGCGGGGAGGATGCCGTGCCCCGGCCCCCTGGAGGCCGTATGCCCCGGACCTCGACCAACCAGTCCATCGATGCGGCCATCGTCCACCAGGTGTCCCAGGTGGACTTCACCGAGGGCCGGCCGTTTGTCGCTCTGGACGAGTCCGGCGAAGTGGTGTGGCACGAGGCCAGGCCACCACAGGCGGGCGACTGACCAGTCCGTGACCGGCGGCCCCGCACCGCTGGTGGGGCTGGGCGCAACCGCGTAGATGCCCTGGTCAGGGGCACGGGGGAGCACTGGTACGGGCTATAGTCTAGCCCTCTCCACTCGCGATCCGGGCCCCGGCCCACCCCTTGTGTGCGGCGCCGGTGGCCGGTGGGGTGGTGCCCGGTGACGTCAGTTCGTTCCCTTGCGTCGTCGGCTCTGGGGCGGCTTGGCCTTCCTCGGGGCGAAGGGGTCGGGACGACGACCTCGCAGAGCGTCGTTCCGACGATGACCTTGCCGTCCATGTCGAACCAGGCCCGGTCCACTGCTTTGCCGGCGCCCTCGTTCCGTTGGACAGTGGACTGCGGACCGTCCCAGGGCAGGAAGAACTCGTCGCTGAATCGGATGTCAGCAAGCAGTGAGCGATGACACTCGGGGTTCGTGCACAACAGATGGTCGAACTGTGCCAGCGAGCGCGTCGCTCACGCGCGCCCACCAACTACACCGGGGGCGTGTATGGGCGCGCGAGAGCGACGCGTAGGCCGCTTGGGGACGAGATCCATCGCCACGCCGGCCTGGCCGGGCTCCGGACTCTTCCGAACCTTGTGGCACGGAGTCGCGGCCTCCGGACGGTCAAGTGCGTGGAGAGCACCTGCCAGTACCGGAGCCCCGAGCTCGCCGATCGCATCGAGTCCCTCATCGCCGCCTTGGCAGCCGGGGAGTCGAGCGCGGTCGACGACACCGTGGCCTACCGGTTCGCGGTTACCGAAACACCGGCTGACCTGGGCTGATGTACCAGACCTGACACCTCGGTGACTGCGCAGACCGTTTCTAAGGTGTGCGCAGTCATGGAAGTCCAGGGACAGAACGATCAGCCCATCGGAGTGGAGTGGATCCGCTCGTCGGTCCGCCGGCGCGTCGTCGTCGCTGCCTGGGCGGTGCTCGCCACAACACCAGAAGACCTCGACCAAATCCAAGAAGGAGCACCCAATGCCGAACCGTGAACCCCAGACCCTGCCCCTGCTTCCCGGAGCGCAGGAAAAGAGAGCGTCCGCGCTCGTCATCGCCCGGGAGAGCTCGTACTACTCCAACGTGCTCATGGAGGGGATGATCGGCCAGACCGTAGGCTCCAACCTCCACCTCCCCGGCGCCCACGACGTCCTTGACGCAGGCATCGCTCCACTCCTCGGCACCGGCCCGTTCGATACCTTCCAGTACCGCAAGCACAAGACCAACGCCGTTGTCTTCGAGCACTGCGGCATCATCTATCTCTACTCCATGGGCTCGGCGTCGATGGCCAACCTCTCGGAGTCCGAGAACGCATTCATCGAGTTGCTCTGCGACGTGTTCTCCGCCTACCGGCCGGAGAACGTGTACGTGGCCACCTTCAACCGGCTGCTGCGCTCGATGGACTTCTCCGGGAAGCTCCTCCAAGCCGCCAAGCGCGACGTCGGCCTGCTCCACTGCGGGACCACGACCATCGACCCCCGTACAGCCGCCGGTAAGGCGATGTGGGCCACCTTCGCCATGGTCGCCGACATGGAGCGTGACTCGATCGTCCAGCGACTCTTCTCCGGACAGGTCAGCAAGTACAGCACCGGGAAGTACATCCTCGGTTCCGAGTCCGTACCTCCGGGCTACCGCCTAACGGAGGGCGGCATGGTCGTCCCGGTGCCCGAGGAACGGGATGCTGTCAGGCAGCTGCTCACGATGATGGCGGACCCGAGGCTGACGGCCCGGCAAATCGTTGACGTCGCGGGAGCCAACGGCCTGAGCTCGGTCACCATCAAGCGGCTCCACGGAGCGGACGCCACCTTCGCCGACCTGTGTCGGGCCGACTCGCGTCTAGCCAGCCTCATCGACTGGATGGACACTTACCGCACCGGCACAGTGGAGATCTTCCACCGCAACCCGTTCCCCGGGGCGATCCGATTCCGCGACCTCGAGGTGGAGGGCACCGGCGCGAACGACCCGGGGTTCATCCGCTTCCACTACGACTGGGAAGTCCCGGAGGGTGGCTGGGCCCCCGATGATGTGATCACCGCTGCGAAGCGACGCACCACGGGGACCAAGGAACGACGGCGGGGTGGTGGCGGCACGCACCGCCGCCGCAGGCCGCTGAGCGGCTGGGTGCGGTGGCGTGACGCCGACACGGAGTACAAGCTCGGGGGCACGTCGCTCATGTACATCCTCGAGGCCCGTCCGGCCGAGGTGGACGAGGGGTCGGCCGCATGAGTTCCTGGAGCGACGACCGGGGACCGCTTTCCCGCCGGCTCGCCTCGATCAGGCCCGCCGAGCTGCACCAGGCTGTCGCTCGGGCGGCAATCGACGGCATCCGCAACGGGCTGGCGGCAGAGCTTCTCGACGGTTACGAGGCTGCTCGCACGGGCAGGTCCCTCGGCTTCCATCTCGATCGGCGACAGACTCGACTCGAGCACCTCGACGAGCAGATCGGTCAGTGCGAGCGAGAGGCTGCCAACGCCCGGCGGAACGCCAACCTGGCCGATGACGACGACCTGGCCCGAGAGTTCATGGACGATGCCTCCGGCGCCCAGCGTCGATCTGCACAGATGCGCAAGGAGCGGGACGAGTTGCAGGACACTGTGGGGACCTTGGGGTCCACCTTCACGTCGGAGGCCGACTACGTGGCGCACGGCCTGGCCCAACTGGCCACCGTCGCCGACCGCACAAACGGTGCCGTGGCAGACGCCCTCTCGCAGATCTTCAGTGTCACCAGCATGGACGCCGCCACCGAGCCGGGTGAGGTCATCGTTACCTTCGCACTCGCGGTCCCAGCCGACGGGATGGTGGCGCAGCTCGGGCCACTCACCTGCCGTGTAGCGAATCGTGCCTACGGCGGGACTCTCGGGCACGCCCTCCCGGCGTCGATCTCCGAGCATCCGCTCGTCATCGCCGCCCGTGCGCACGCCGTGCTCGACCGGCTCCGCCACACCAACCCGCATGCCATCCTGCACACGGTGAGCGAGGCGCTCACGGCCAACGGGTACTCGCCGCTGGCAGCGGGGACCATCATCCGGGCAGCGCGCCCGAGCCTCCACGCCGCCATCGCTGCCGACCTGTGGGGCGACCCCCTGCCGCCGGGCATCGATTCCGCCTACGTCGAACACGTGATCCGCACCTACAAGTCGGCCGCATTCAGTTGGAATCCGCGGTACTACGAGTTGGACCCGACCCAACGTCAGATGCTCGTCGACGTGGTGTGCGAGGCCGGCGGGACAATCGGCATGATCGACCTGTTGGCGAGGCTGGAAGGCTCTGACATCAACCATGTGCGCATCGGGGTGCTATCGCGGTCGCAGCAGTGCGGCACTGCGCCCACGTGGGAAGCATGCCTCGCCCGCAAGGGTGACTGGGCCCAGTATGCGCCCAGGTCGGGGCGGTCTCTGGCCCTTGTGGTTTGCCCGCACTGCGAAGCGCCGGTGACGCGGGTGGTTCGGACCCCCGAGACGGCCTACGGACTGCTGTGCGACGATTGCCGGCGAGCACCTCACCCCATGTCTCCTGTCTATCCAGCGGACTACTTCCCGTGAAGCCACCGGCCGCATCAACCCGACGATGCCATTGGAAACGTCCCCTGGCCGTTGGGAGCCTGACCTCAAGCGGTTTGCGCAATGCCCTACCGGTCTTGACCATCAAGAACAGGCCCGCGACTGCCGATCCTCTCTTCCATGACCACCGAACAGCATCAGGCGCCGGCGGCCTGGTACGCGGACCCCTCCGACGAGAAGAAGTTCCGGTACTTGGACGGCACCAACTGGACGGATCACATCGCCCCCGCTGCGCCTCTGGTCCCGGCCACCGCGCCACCCCCGGCTGACCTGGCTGCCAACCGCCCGGGCGCTGCAGCCCGGGCCAAGGCCCTCGAAGCGAGGCAGGCGACACCGGTGCGCTCACAGATCGCACGGGTGCTCGGCGTCCACACTGACGAGCGGGCCTGGCGCATCGGAGCTGACGGCGAAGAGGAGGTCGGTCGGCGGCTCGCCAAGCTGGGCGGTGACTGGCGGGTGCTCCATGCGGTCCCGGTGGGTGACAAGGACAGCGACATCGACCATGTCGTGATCGGACCGCCCGGGGTGTTCACCCTCAACACCAAGAACCACCCCGGCAAGCAGATCTGGGTGGCTGAGCGGGCCTTCATGGTCTCTGGCCAGCGAACCGACTATCTGCGGAACTCGAGGTTCGAGGCGCGTCGGGCCAGCAACTTTTTGTCAACAGCCTGTGGCTTCGACATCCCCGTCTTCCCGGTCATCGTGGTGATGGCTGAGAGGCTCACGATCAAGGCCCCGCCCGAGGATGTCCACGTCGTGGCACGTAGGGGCATCGTCAAGTGGCTGAAGACGCGTCCGCCGACGCTCACTTCCGAGGGGGTTGCAGAGATCTTCCAGCAAGCACGTTCAGCTGCCACCTGGCGATAGAAGGACTTGGAGCCCGCGTCCTGCCCTCGCCCTCATCGAACTGCGCAACCTCTACGGCCCCGATCATCGGCGTGCCCAGGCCACTGGCCCCCTAGGGCTGTGGGCGATCACTGAATCTCGCGTTTCGCGATCAGCGAAAGTCGCGGTCAAGTAGAACCTGTTGCGCTCTCCTCGGTAGTTGTAACTGATCGGAATTCGTAGGTCAAGCATCGATCCGGTGCGACCCGGCCGACGGCGTAACAGCGGTGCTGAGGAAGTGTCGTTCACTGCGG